>MDTD01172092.1_pt1 | contig 14364 bp, 9 predicted proteins | sample 811221 | NCBI WGS metagenome assembly MDTD01 (sample SAMN05326646, study PRJNA326480) | marine metagenome | isolation source: seawater | place: Pacific Ocean: South West | collected 2011
CAATGTATAGTGAGAACAACCGGCTGCATGAATGTGATGGTCGCCTCCATAGAATCCAAATACATTAGGAGTTACCCATCGTTTTAGCTTGATGCTCAACGTGGAGGTCTCTTCAGCCTGGACAGTCAGTTTTTGGCGTTCCACCTTGTATTCCGGACCACGACTACTGGTAACATCGTATTCTCCGGGAGGTAACAAGACATGCTCACCATCGGCTCGGTAAATCTGCGGCTGAAAGAAGAAGTCGGGAACGACTCGCTTCACTTGCGACGGAAATACACGCCCCGTTTGATCGGTAATAATCAATCTCGCAATCGACCGAACTCCATTCTCATCGCGAACCTTGACGGGCACTTTCACGGCTGGTACGGCATAGAAAAGTACGGGAACTTCTCCCCGAAATCCCAGATCCTGAGTCCCCTGTCCGACGTCAAACTGCAGCAATGCTTCGCGACGACCTGCCGCGGTCGAAGATACATTTAATAAAACGTACTCAATATCCAAACCGCTCAGTCGGGCCGTTAGTGGAGGAGCACGAAAGACCTCTGCCTCCAGGAATCTATTCTTTTCCCCTGCGACATTTTCTCCCTCGGCCAACTCAGTCTGTTCCTGACGTTTTAGAATCCCCACTGAACCACCTGCATAAACCGGTCCGGCATTTGGCGAGTGAACATTCAAGGCAGTCTCGACGTGTGCCATATTGTGAATCTTCAGCAGCAGTGGAGTGAAGCCATGCTGTTGAATACTTGCTTTGGCCAGACCCCGAATTGCTTTGACTCGCACTTCCGGATTGATTTCAACCAGAGCTAGCACCTGGGCATCCAGCAATCTCTGAATCTCCAGCGAATCTTCAGCGGTGATCGCCGCGTCTAAATCAGCTTCCAGTTGTTTGGAAAGTGGGTGGCCTAAATACTGCAACGCCTGAATGACACGTTGGACGTTAGCGCCTAATGGCTGAGGCTCGACGGCAATACGTGTCAACTGCTGAGCATAGGCCAGATTGCCTATTACAAGCATTACTAAAAAGACGCCACAAATTCTAAGGTTGTGCATGATCTCACCATCGTTACGTCCCTGTTCGACGGGGACGTTTAAAAGGAACTGTAGAGAGCCGTCATTGTAGCACGCCCCACCCGCCGGGACATTGAAGAGCAAACGCCGCGCGTGGGTAAAAACCAAAAGTCCAGCCAAGCTGGAGTGGTCTTAAAGAAGTTCGCGAATTGGCGTTCCGTGATAAACCTGGTGGGGTCGGTTCAACTTGTCGTACCAGGCAACTGTCTCCGGCAACCCTAAGGCTGAGTAGATCGTGGCGGCCATATCTTCCGGAGTGTATGGATCCGCAGCCGGATATCCACCTTGTCGATCAGATGCACCGACTACATTGCCTCCTTTAATACCACCACCTGCAAAAAAGACGCTCTGAACCGGTCCCCAGTGATCTCGCCCGGGCTTACCACTTTTGGCGCCCTTGAATGTAAACACACGCGGTGTTCTACCAAACTCGCCCGCCATAATGATCAACGTCTCGTCGAGCATTCCCCGATCATCCAAATCATCCAGTAAAGCTGCCACAGCTCGGTCAGTCGGAGGTAGGAGATATTCTTTCAGATTATTAAAAGCGTTCTCGTGTGTATCCCATGATTCATCATTTCCTAAATTGACCTGCACCATCCGCACACCAGCTTCCACTAACTGCCGCGCCATCAATAGTGACCAACCAAAAGTGTTCTTACCGTATTTCTCCTGCAATGCATCATCAGCTTCATGGACATCCAATGCCTGATGTACGCCTTCGCCCGTGAGTAGCTGAGCAGCCTCACCACGGAAACGATCAAAATCCTCCACACCCGCAGCGCGATCTAACGCCCGCCGTTGCTGGTCTAAACCGCTTAGCAAATTCAAACGAGACTGAAATCGACCTTTCAGCATCCCATGTTGCAGTTCCAGTTTCGGAGCATCAAATACATAGTTTTCAGGATTGGTTGGCCCTTCCCAGCGATGGAATCCATATTCGGGAAACGCACCATGAATGTACTCGGACGTCTTAAAGCGACTCGCTTCGATAAACCAGGGATCATGTTCCGCTCCCATCACTCCGGCAAACTGCCCCGGTATGGTACGCCCCGTTACATGAATTAGCTTCTCCGGTAACACGGCCGCCGGCGGGAGATTGTTTTGACGAGGTAACAGTTTACTGACCATCGATGCCAGACAGGGATGGTCGGTGGGATTCGGCCGCGAACCGCTAAACCCTCTGGGTAAATCACTGCGACCGGTCAGCATCACATGATGACCTTGTGAATGCTCATTAAACGGATGCGTTAGTGAACGAAGCAAGGCCCATTTGTTACTGCGCTGAGCGAGCATCGGGAGGTGTTCGGACAGGAGCACACCGGGAGTCTGAGTCTGAATCGGTTTGAATTCACCCCGCACATCCTCCGGAGCATCTGGTTTAGGATCAAAACTCTCATGCTGAGCCAGACCGCCAGAAAGAAAAATGTAAATCACATTCTTCGCTGTCGGAGCAGCGATTTTATCCGCTGCCATAGCCTGCAATGGTTCCAGGTGGTTCATGCCCAAACCTAATAGGCCAACAGAACCTGCCTGAATTGCAACACGACGACTGACTTGTGGATGGTACATAGTCTTTAAACTCCTCCATCATTGACTATCGTCATTCTACTCAATCCGGATAAACGTCTTCAAATACCAAATGGACTATTAATCTCTGCTGATTTTCAGATTTATCGGTTCCCCGATCATTGAGGGAACCACTTTTATTAGATCTTCATCCTTTTACACCCTGATCGTGGTTGCTATATTCTATAGAAGAATATCGAGATGCGTGATTTACTGAAATTTCGGGAATAATCGAGACTTCAGGCGTATCTACTAAGTATTATGCAATTAATATTTGCACGTTCAAAACACTTGTTGTCCTTTTAGATAAAGAGAGAAGACAATGCATAAGAAGCTAGTTGCACTGCTGTGCGTTGGCGTGATGATCACAATCGCAGGTTGTGGTGCATCAAACCCAGATACAACTCTAGTCTCCGGTACTGTTACTTATGATGGCGAGCCATTAGAAGGTGCTACAGTATCTATTACCCCTGAAGCAGGTGCTACTGGTGCTAAAAGTGCTAGTGGCATAACCGATGCTCAAGGAGCTTTCACGCTTCGTACAGTATTCCCTGATGGCGAATCCAAAGATGGTGCCATGGGCGGAACTTACACAGTTCGCGTTTCGAAGATAGCCGCGGAAGAAGCTCCTGATGACGGAATGGTTGATCCATCGGAAGGTGACCCATCCGCTGCTTATGAAGCGAATGTTTCAATGATGAGCGAAGATACTGAAAATGTTGGTCCCGAAAACCTTATCAACGAAGTTTTCAGTAGCTACGAAAAGCAGGACAACTGGAAGAATCAGATTTCTATCACCGGTCCAGGTGAAGGAGCTGCAGCTGCAACGCTGACAATCATCCTGAACGATAGTGGTGAAGGTAGCGCTGAAGTCAAATAAGTAGTCTTCAATACTACATTTGAATCACAAGAAGCAGTGACCTGGAGCAATCCGGTCACTGCTTTTTTGTACCTTCCAGATAAGGATTTCTAACAGACAGAGGGTAAACCAAGGTTACAGTTCAGCTAATCCTTAAAGCTTCACACCACCATCGACTGATTGCAGATTTGTCAAATAATTCTTTCAATTCAAGCTATTAGTTGTTTATATTTACTTCATAACCATTTTTTGGGAATAAATCCAAGGCGGTGCGAATCTATCTTGGTAGTTACAAATCTCCTTTTAAGTAAGAATCTCGTTTAGGTTTATTGAGGACAATCAAATGAAACTTTTTAAAATCTTAGCCGCCTTTTTGGTAGTTGCTACAGTTGGAATCATCGGTTGCGGTGAAGAAAAAGACGCTCCAAGTGGTTCAGAAGGTCAATACGCTGATCCAGGCGCAATGATGGGCGAATCAGAAATGCCTGAAGAACCAGCTGAAGAAGGTGGCGAAACAGAAGCTCCTGCTGAAGAAGCTCCTGCTGAAGAAGCTCCTGCCGAAGAAGCTCCTGCTGAAGAAGCTGCCGCTGAAGGTGAAGGTTAATCAACCTTTACTTAGTGAGAACAAAAGAGCCTGTTGTTGGAGTCGTTTCATCAACAGGCTCTTTTTATGCGCTCCACCATTTAAGAGGCTTGAGACATGCTAGCTTCGAACGCTACCCACAGAATAAGTAATACAACTGGCTTTATCATTCTTCATCTCTGCCATAGCTTCCTGCTATTATGAATGAAGCCGAGCGTTCTTATCTCCAAGGACGTTCTTACCCCCATTATCCTATAAGTGCCAACGATCACCCGCCCATGAGATTCGTCATAGCTCTCCTGCTGCTCCTCTCTAATCTCTCCTTATCGCAAGCCGCAAAAAAGCAGCCAGTAGATTTCGTCCGTGACATAAAACCGATCTTGTCAGACCGTTGCTATAACTGCCATGGACCGGATGCAAATAACCGCCAGGCCGCATTACGTCTGGACCTCAAAGAAGACGCATTAGCTGCTATTGGGTTTGAAGGCAGTCGAATCATTTATCCGGGTCGAGCGCACCGCAGCGAATTGATCAAACGCATCCAGTCCTCCGACCCGGACTTACAAATGCCGCCGACTGACTCTAAGCTCACGCTGAGTGCGGAAGAGATAGAATTATTAACACGCTGGGTCCAGCAAGGAGCTACATGGGAAAATCACTGGTCATTTGAACCGCTCCAACTACCAGTCGTACCCAAGACGAAAAACAAAGCCTGGGGTACAAATGAAATTGACCAATTCATCCTGCACAAAATTGAACAACAGGAATTTAAACCTGCGAGCCCTGCTCAATCGCACACCCTCCTAAGACGCCTGGCTTTTGATATCACCGGTCTGCCTCCAGCTAACGAATTGGTGGAACGATTCGAACGCGACTCTTCCCCTGAATCGTACGCTGAAATAGTGGAGCAGTTACTATCGAACAAACACTATGGAGAAAGGATGGCATCCACTTGGCTGGATGTTGCCAGATATTCCGATACCTTTGGCTATCAGGTCGATCGTGATCGATACGTATGGCCTTATCGTGATTGGGTCATTAATGCCTTTAATAGCAATATGCCCTATGATCAGTTCGCCACTGAGCAAATTGCTGGAGACCTATTAGAGAACGCGACTGACTCTCAAAAAATTGCAACCACGTTTAATCGCCTTCACTCCCAGAAGGTCGAAGGAGGATCCGTCCCGGAAGAATTTCGAACCGAGTACGTTGCGGATCGTACACATACGTTTGGCACTGCATTCCTGGGGCTAACTCTCGAATGCTGTCGCTGCCATGATCACAAATACGACCCTTTGACTCAAAAGGAATACTACCAGTTCTTCGCCTACTTCAATAACATCGACGAAGCAGGACTCTATTCATATTTCACGACTTCCACGCCGACACCAACTCTGCGAATTCTTTCCGACGATCAAAAGAAACAAATCGCAGCAGCAGAAATGCACATTGTCTCGGAACAAACAAAGCTGAATCAACTAGCGAATCAGGACAACGAGGGGTTTGCAACATGGTTAAATCAACGGCCAGCCGCAGATTCGGACTTGGTTGCCGTGGAAATCCTGGGATTGGAACAAGAACTTACCTTTGAAGATTTTCAATCTGGTGCCAATCAATCCGTCGAGGGAAAGATCGGCAAAGCTATTAAGTTAACCGGCGACGACGCGGTTGGACTGACTGTCGGTAACTACTCACGAAACACTCCCTTCACGGTCTCACTCTGGCTGAACACACCAGACATTAAAGAGCGTGCTGTGGTGTTTCATCGATCGAGGGCGTGGACGGACTCGGCAAGCCGCGGTTACCAGATGCTTATTGAAGAAGGGCATGTCAGTGTCTCGCTCATCCACTTTTGGCCAGGTAATGCCATTCGTGTTCAAACGAAAGAGATATTACCGCCGAATCAATGGCATCACATTTCCATGGTTTACGACGGTTCAAGCACAGCCAGCGGACTAAAGATCTTTCTTAACGGCAAGCCGGCTGCTTCGGAAATTGTCCGAGACAATCTCTATAAGAACATCACAGGAAGCGGCGGAGACAATATCGCCATTGGGCAGAGATTTCGTGACAAAGGATTTAATCAAGGATTGGTGGATGAATTCAAAGTATTCAACCGACAACTAACCGAAGCCGAATTAGCCCATGTGGCGGATGGCAAGTCTTTATCGAAATTGTTGGCTATCCCCACAACCGATTTAAACGAGACTCAACGTCAACAACTCAAGCAGTACTATCTCAGCCAATTCGACGAAGGATTCGGCAATCAAATGGCTTCCCTGAAAGCGGCTCGTGACCATCGCAGCAAACTGGTTGACGGAGCTCAGGAAATCATGGTGATGGCTGACATGCCAAACCGTCGTGAAACATTTATGCTGAGTCGTGGTGCCTATGATCAGCCGACCGAACCCGTCACTGCCAGAACTCCGGCAATCCTCCCTCCCTCTGAATCTGATAACGCCAATCGATTAACACTTGCCCAATGGGTCACTAGTCCTGAAAATCCGCTCACTGCCCGAGTTTTTGTTAATCGCATTTGGCAAATGATGATGGGAACAGGACTTGTGAGAACGCCGGAGGACTTCGGAAGTCAGGGAGCTATCCCTACCCATCCGGAACTTCTCGATTGGTTATCAGTCACCTTCATGAACAACCAGTGGAATACCAAGGACCTAATCAAAACAATTGCCTTATCATCCACGTATCGCCAAAGTTCCGCAGCTAGCGATGACAAATTAACTCGCGATCCGGAGAATCTTTATTACAGTCGGGCGAATCGATTTCAGTTGCCAGCTGAAATGTTGCGAGATAACGCCCTTCTCACTAGTGGCCTACTAGTCGACAAACAGGGTGGCCCTTCGGTCAAACCATACGAAGTCGCCGAATCTTTCAAACCCGTTGCACGAGGAAAGGGCGAACAACTCTATCGCCGTAGCCTCTATACCTACTGGCGAAGGACAGCCCCGGCGCCCGTCATGATGACACTCGATGCAGCCAAACGAGAAGTTTGTAGTGTTGCCCGCGAACGAACTTCTAACCCATTGCACGCCATTGTTTTACTGAACGATCCTCAATACATAGAGGCGGCGCGAAAAATGGGGGAAAACCTAGTCAAAGAATTTGGCGACGATCATCAGGCCGCGCTTGCTCACGCATTTAGGGCTCTTACAAGTCGACACGCCAATCAAGCTGAATTGGATGTCATCTCGCACTCCTTCAAACAACAACTCACTTACTTCCAGGCTCATCCAGAAGAAACGCAACAGTTTCTCAACACGGGTGACGCACAAAGGGATACCGAATTGCCTGCCGGTCAGGTAGCCGCGATGGGTATGGTAATTAACCTGTTACTCAACTACGACGAATGCGTCGTGAGACAATAATTTGTCAGACGGAATGAACATGTCTTCACAAACAAGCCAATCCTGTACCGGATTTGAAAGTCCTTTTGGTTTATCACGACGGGCCATGCTGCAGCGCTTTGGCATGGGATTAGGAACCATTGCACTATCTCAATTAGAATCGGCGAAAATGGTGCACGCACGCGATGGTGTTCTGAAAGAAGTACATCATCCCCCGAAGGCCAAACGAGTCATCTATTTATTTCAAAGTGGTGGTCCTTCACAACTCGACCTTTTTGATTACCGTCCCGAGCTGCAGAAAGTGCACGGACAACAATTACCTGATGAAATTCGTCAAGGGCAACGGCTCACCGCCATGTCTGGAAATCAAGCCAGCCTGCCCATGGTTAAGTCACCATTTAAGTATTCGCAGCATGGCGAAAGCGGTCAGTGGATTAGCGAGGTACTTCCAAATATTTCTAAAATTGCTGACGATATTTGTATCGTCCGCTCAATGCATACCGAAGCAATCAACCACGGCCCTGCCGTGACTCACATGCAAACCGGTTCTCAATTCCCGGGACGTCCAAGTATGGGAGCATGGCTTGATTATGGACTCGGCACCGAAAACGATGACCTCCCGGCCTTCGTCGTACTGGTAACAAAAAATAAAGGGGGACAACCTTTACTCACTCGACTCTGGGGCAGCGGTTTTTTACCCTCACGGTATCAGGGAACTCGGTTCCGTTCCGGGCAGGACCCTGTCCTCTATCTAAGTAATCCGCAGGGATTAACTGCTGAGGCACGAAGGCAGATGCTGGATCGTCTCAAAGACTTACACGAACTCAAACTAAAACAACAAAGCAGTCCCGATCTGGAATCACGGATCGCTCAGTATGAACTCGCATTTCGAATGCAACAGTCCATTCCGGAAGTGACCAATACAGCCGATGAGCCGGAACATATCTTTAAGCTCTATGGAGAAACCGCAAAGAATCCCGGTTCTTACGCAGCCAATTGCCTGCTTGCACGACGACTCGCTGAGCGCGGCGTTCGGTTTATTCAGCTATATCACCCCGGTTGGGATCAACACGGAGGCCTCGTAGGCGGACTCCGTAATCAGGCCAAAGAAACGGATCAGGCATCCGCAGCGTTAGTCATGGACCTCAAACAACGTGGTCTTCTCGAGGACACGCTGATTATTTGGGGAGGAGAATTCGGGCGTACAAATTACTGTCAGGGAAAACTCAATGGTGACAACTTTGGCCGGGATCATCATCCACGAAGCTTTTCACTCTGGATGGCAGGTGGAGGGATTCAGGGGGGAGTCACTCATGGAGAAACCGATCCACTCGGCTATAACGTTGCAACAGATGGAGTCCACGTTCATGATTTCCATGCAACGATTCTACATTTACTGGGGATCGATCACGAACGCCTGACCTACAAGTATCAGGGGCGCCGCTTCCGCCTGACAGATGTACACGGGAAGGTCGTCAATCAAATCCTTAGTTAGAGTTGAGTAGACTTTGCTGAGTCGTCTTCTAGGATGCCAGCCCATTTCTTCTTCTTGCGTCTGGCGTGATGCTCCTTCATCTGCTTGCCATGGTCTTGCATGAGCTCTTCCAGCTTCTGTTGAATCAGTAAATTACCTTCAGATGTTGTCTCACCTAAACGAGCATTAAACTCCGGAAGGCGATAGAGAAAATTCCCAATCGTCTCCGCATTAATCACCGGAGCATTACTTCCAAGTTTCAGCGTGTCCAACCAAAACCCATTTAATTGTTGCTCATACTGACCTGTCATCGGCATCGCTAGATAGGGTTTCTTGAGGTACAAGGCCTCGCTGATCAATGTAAATCCAGCCGTCGCGATGACCGCTTTGCTGGATGCAAGATCATCCAGAAAACCCTGTTTGCTCGGCGGTTTGAATTGTAAGTTCTCATCTTCATCTTCACGGTCATAACCGTAAACGATAAATCGCTCGCGCTGAAACTGCTTCAGGTAATCAAGCAGCGTTTCGTAGCCACTCGTGAGATAAACCAACAAGTGGCCGGAGTCGGTGCTTTCCATTGCTATGACTTCATCGCGGACAATCGGTGGAAACAGATAAGTTCTATCATTAGTAACTTTCCCCTGATAAAACGTCGTGACCAATGAAGCATCAGGGCGTGGGACCATTGCCCGAATGATACCCTTGGTTAGTTTCTGATCCATTTTCAGTCCGGGAGGACACTCATATTTCATGTACCGCATGCGGTGCTGGTTATCGATGGTTAACAACGGAATATCGTAATGATGCGCAAGATAAGCAGTCATCGGTTCAAAATCAGTAATCACCACCTCAGGTTCAAATTCTTTGAAAATCTCCTGCTTCAAAGCCCGCAAACGCTGCCAGCCACGTTTAAGCCGTTTGACATTTTGGGTGACGGTTCGAATATTCGATACTTTGTTGTCACTACTGGCAATCGTTAAGCCTTCGATTTCAAATACATTGAAATCATCTTTGAGATTGCGGTACCCCCGATCGTAACTGGCAAGACGTACATCATGCCCCAGATATTCAAGATGACGAGCCATCTGACGTGAGCGGGAGCTATGCCCGGAGCCTTCGCCTGAAAGGCCATATAAAATACGAGTCATGTGATTGACCGAAATAAGATGTAACTGAAACCACTGTATCCTACAAAACTACAACGCCGTAAAATAAAGTCCTGTTAGAAATTCACGAGATTTTAATTATGCAATTATTCTTATTCAGTCTTACCATCCTACTTACGTGTAATGGCTTTGCAGTTGCCTCTAAACCACAAACGGGTGTGATTATCCATCGTGAATATGACATGCCGCTGGCGGGTAAGAAAATCCCTTACACTATGTACGTACCTAAGAAATACGATGGTACCAAAGATCTACCAGTCGTCTTTGCTTTGCACGGCTTGCTGAGTAACTGTTACCAGATGATCCGCTATCCGGGTATCGTCCCAGCCGCGGAAAAGCATGGCTTTATTCTGGTGGCACCGCAGGGCTATAACAATCATGGTTGGTACGGCATGTATGGGAAGTACCAAGATTCCGACACCCCTAAAAACCTCGGTGAATTGAGTGAACGGGACGTTATCAATGTAATGAATAGCATCCGTAATGAACTAAAGATCGACGCGCGAAAGATCTATCTGTACGGTCATTCCATGGGCGGAGGTGGAAGCTTGCATCTACTTAGCAAGTATCCCGAGCAGTTTGCTGCCGTGGCAACGGTTGCACCAGCTTACTTCGTGCCCGACCGAGGTAAGCGTATCGCGTCTGCGAAAAGTCCGATCATGATCATTCAAGGAACAAGAGATCCATTGGTCAATGTTCACGTTGTTCGATCGCTTGTGAAGCTCATTGAACAAAACAAACAGGACGTGAAATATATCGAGGTAGAAGGCGGAGGCCATCTCATACCTGCCTGGAGTCACTGGGATGAGATCTTTGGATTTTATAAAGAAGCCAAATCAGAAAAACCGGCGCCTTTACCCGCCTTTAAGTAGCTTAGCGTTGGCTCAGCACAACGCTTAAATCCGCAGCTCAGGAATGCTTCGGCTTTGCTCAACCAACCTTCGTAATTGAGGAGGAATTCCTGAGACCAATCGCATTTCGCCAACGTCGAAGAGAGATTGCATTACCGTCCCCATTAGATGCTCTGTGGTATATGGCGTCGTAATCGGCTCTCCTGCCTGACGGTCCGACTGACCAATCACCTGCCCCATTTTCAATCCGCCTCCGATGAAGGCCAAGGTCCCAAGACGAGCCCAATGGTCACGTCCGCCCTTTTTGTTTACTCGTGGCGTTCTACCAAAGTCACCTGTAATCACAAGTAGTATTTTCTGAGATAAACCACGTACAGCCACATCGTCTATAAACGTCGATACGGCATGATCGAGTGTGCTTCCCAACATCGCCATCCCGACCTGCATTCCGGGATTATTTCCATCTGCATGCATATCCCAGCCGGCGCTATGAACGGTCACAAATCCGGCGCCTGCCTCACATAAACGCCGAGCCATCAACATTTTGTGCCCCAGCATCGAAGGACGGAACTGCTTGAATCCAATCTGCATTTCACTTGTGTCATACTTTGCTAAGACTGCCGGATCCTCCTTGGTGACATCAATCGCATCTACCGCACCTCCGGTTAGCAAATCGACAGCCTGTTGATTAAACCGGCTCACTCCATCCACAGCTCGTAACCCATCCACCTGTCGCTTCCATGAGTCAAATTCAGCCAATAACGTACGGCGATCCTGAAATCGCCCTGGCTCGATACTGAGTTGCATATTCTTTAGAGCAGCGTTATTTCCTCCCGGCTCGAACGGTGCATACGACGCTCCTAATTCAAGAGGGCGTGACCCTTTACGGACACGGCTCAGTTCCTTGCGATACTGCCCATCAATCTCAGGCACGGTCAATAAACAATTGGTCGGAATACCGGTGACCGGGTGATTTGCTCCACGTAGCCGAGCGTAAAGAGCGCCCATTCCGAAACCCTCTTTGCCATCACCTCGTTCATCCGTCCCTCCTGACAGCACATGAACATGAGCCTGCTCGTGTCCTCCAATCTTATGTTGATGGCTACGGATCACACTCAATTGATGAGCGCGGTTAGCAAGGCGTTGCATCGTCGCCCCAAATGTAATGCCCGGCAGACTGGTTCGGACTTCTCCGTTAACACTACGGATTTCTGCTGGGGCCGACATCTTAGGATCAAAGGTTTCGATCTGACTAGCGCCGCCGGAGAGGTACAGCAGGACGACGGATTTGTCTTTAACGAATGCGGAATTCTCTTCGCGTGCCTGTAGTATTTGAGGAAGTGACATACTTCCTAGCATCAGGGAACCAACCTGAATAAAGTCACGCCGAGTCACACTCGTCTCATTCGAAGAGGTGGCTTCATGGCCTGTGAATACCGTGAGCATCGTCTAATGACCGGTCTAGCAAATTCGGATTCAATATCCGAATCTTACTGAATCCTGATCCTGAAAGGCAATCGCTACTTCTTAAGGCCGATTTTGGCCCTACCTAAACTAATATCACGACGAATTCCGTCTACCAGCTGTGGACATCCTTTCAGATCAACCGCTTCAATCCCTCCTTGTTGTGCAATCGCCACTTTGTACGTTTCGTACATGATATCAGATACACCTTCTCGAACTTCAGACATATCGTTATACCAGTTTTGAAGTTCTTTCTTCTGCACGGGCGTAAACGTAGCACCAGCCATCTTATTCAACGTCTCAAGCATCCTTTGAAGCATGACGGCGCGACGGCCATACGCTAATGCAGTTTGACTACTCACTTTGACCACCTCGCCCTTCAGGATGAGGTGCGTCACGGGATCCATTCGCATAGCCCAATAATGTCCACGAGCTCCATCTAGCAGTAACTCCATGAACGCAGGCCTTTCAATTTCAGTCAAATGCTCCAGATTAAACGGCGAGACGTTACGCTGATAACCAATTTCGATGCCGCCATGTTCGATTCGAGCCAATGCGATCACCCATCCCAGACCGGACCGTCTGAAATCATCTTCCTGACCTAGTTCCTGTTCATTGAGAGACGATTGACGATACAAATTGATCGTACCTCGCAATAGTGGAGTCAAAGCAGAATTCTGTGCTTGAGGAAAATTGAAGCGACGTGACAGATTCGTGTAAATGGACAACTCCGGCATCTGTGAAATAATCTTGTCATAAGCTTCAAGTTGCGCCGCATCTGCTTTTTGAATGAGCGGGACAAGATGATTCAATGCGTTAGCATATTCCTGATATCCCACGATCTGATAGGCATCACTAGGATCAGGTTCGACAAATTTAGCTAAGTAGGCACGCCCGGTGCCATGAACCAGGTTCTGACCTCAGTAAAAATAATCAGATTCGGCGACAATAGCGATCTCTTCACCGTGCATCATGCTGATCCCGCCATTTTCCCAAGACCAGGTGTTTTCATGCCGCCGGGCAACGTACGGTGAACGCTCTGAGTTATCTTCGGCAAACGGATCGGTTGGCAACGGCCGGTTTCTCGGCATGCTTAAAGCGAACCCCGCCGCAGGATTCTGCTTGACATGCTCGCCTTTGAGAAGTCCATTGGCAGCAACGCCTTTCCCATACCTTCCACGGATCCACCAGTGAAGCCCGGTGAAGAATTGATTAGCCGTCATAAAGAGTTGCTGATTTTCCCGCTCTGCTGACACCACTGTTTGCTCGATGAGATCCAGATTTGGTGTAGGAACCCGCGGAAATAAACCCTTTCGCTGGTGCTCGACAAAATCTCGAATGATCTTGAGATCCTGATCCATCGCAAAGGCTGCCTGTAATCGTTGATCCAACTCAGCAGAAGTATCCAATACATTTTTCGCCAGACGGACACGTGCCACTCGCAAGGCCATTTCGTGATCTAAACGATTCTCGTTTTCATCGATCACCTGATTTCTGGCCGACACAAAATCAAACGACAACTTGTCTCGATCTATCGGTTTTACCTGCCCGCTTAACAAGACCGTTCGTACCGTTTGGGCTGCCAGAATAGCCGTACGGTCTAAATTGGTGAGATCATTCTTATAGATATGAACAGTCCACAAAGCTTCTTCCAGATCTTTGAGCGTCGCCGGTGGCTCTGCTTCATCTTGCATAATGAGTGGACGTAGCTCACCATCGATTACCTGTTGCACTTCGTTTTGAAAATGAGGAACGGTCAACAGCAGCTCTTTGGCAGTAGCTTCCGGTTTGACCGCTCGGTTTTGAGTCAATAACGTAAATCGTGCCCGAGCAAGTACCGAACCCAACGATCCGATATTTTGTTCTTCAAGATAGGTGTCAATTTCACCATAAAGCGCGCCGCCCACTTGATTGGCGATCAAGGCACCAGAGAATACAACCGTCTCAAGATTGCCGGTTCGATAG
>MDTD01067495.1_pt1 | contig 14363 bp, 10 predicted proteins | sample 811221 | NCBI WGS metagenome assembly MDTD01 (sample SAMN05326646, study PRJNA326480) | marine metagenome | isolation source: seawater | place: Pacific Ocean: South West | collected 2011
CGATATGATGGCGTCCGCTATGGCCTTCGGGTAGAGGGCAACACTCTAGACGAAATGTATGAAAACACCCGCGGCGCGGGCTTCGGTGCCGAAGTGCGCCGTCGAGTGATGATTGGCACTTACGTGCTGTCAGCGGGCTACTACGACGCATACTACGTTAAAGCCCAGCAGGTTCGGACCATTATTCTTAATGAATTTAACTCGGTTTTCGAGGACGTGGATGTGCTGCTAACTCCAACCGCACCCAACGCCGCCTTCCCCATGGACGCGAAGATGGACGACCCAGTAAAGATGTATCTAAACGACGTGTTCACAGTGCCCGCTAATATGGCAGGCTTGCCTGGCATTAGCGTGCCGGCAGGCCTGAACAAACACGGCCTACCACTAGGTCTCCAAGTTATCGCAAAGCCATTCGATGAGGAAACTATGTTTCGCGCCGCAGATGCGCTTGAGCGCGCCGCGAATTTCACAGCCCAACCGAAATATCTGGGAGGCCAGTAAGTTGGCCTATTCGATAGAAAGCGACAACGGCACCTGGGAAGTTGTGATTGGTCTTGAGGTCCATGCCCAGGTTTCATCCCGCGCGAAGTTATTCTCTGGTTCACCGACAGATTTCGGTGCAGGACCCAACACCCAAGTTTCTCTTGTCGATGCGGCCATGCCAGGCATGCTGCCCGTCATCAACGAAATGTGCGTGGAGCAAGCGGTGCGAACCGGACTGGGGCTGAACGCCCAGGTCAACTTGCACTCGGTGTTCGAACGGAAAAACTATTTCTACGCCGACCTCCCTCAGGGCTATCAAATAAGCCAGTACCAATATCCAGTGGTCGGAGAAGGCACTGTCGTCCTGGATATGCCAGACGGCACAACCCGGGAAATTGGGATCGAACGTCTGCACATGGAGCAAGACGCAGGCAAGTCGATGCACGATCAAGACCCAAAGCGTTCTTTCATCGATTTGAACCGCGCCGGAGTATGCCTGATGGAAATCGTTTCCAAGCCAGACCTTCGATCACCGGAAGAGGCCGGCATATACGTTCGCAAGCTGCGCTCAATCATGCGCTATTTGGGCACTTGCGATGGCAATATGGAACAGGGGTCCCTTCGGGCCGACGTGAACGTCTCCGTGCGATTGCAGGGAGAGACAGACTATCGCACCCGTGCAGAGATCAAAAATGTAAATTCGGTCCGCTTTATAATGCAGGCGATCGAAGTCGAGGCCTCGCGTCAGATCGACGTCTGGGAATCGGGGGAAGAAGTGGTTCAGGAGACTCGTCTGTTCGATCCAAATCGATCGGAGACTCGATCCATGCGGGCAAAGGAGTTCGCCCACGATTATCGTTATTTCCCCGATCCCGATTTACTACCACTCGACCTGGATCGAAGCTACGTCGAGAGGATCGCCGCTGACCTTCCAGAACTCCCGGACGCCAAGAAAAACCGTTTCATGGCTAGCTATGGGTTATCCGCATACGACTCTGGAGTATTAGTGAACGAAAAAGAGATAGCCCTTTACTTTGAGGAGGCCGCCGATGGCCGCGATCCGAAGCAGGTGGCGAACTGGCTAACCACCAATCTCTTCGGTGCGTTAAATGCGGCTGGCAAAGATATCACAGAGAGTCCTATCAGCGCGGCCCATCTTGGTGGTTTGGTGGACTTATTGGCGGACGGCACTGTTTCCTCACGCATAGCAAAGGACGTATTTGAGGAAATGTTCTGTACTTCCAAGGATCCGGTCACCATCGTCCATGAAAAAGGTCTCAAACAAATCACGGATATGGGCGCCATCGAGTCTGCCGTGAATGAAGTCATCACCTCAAACCCAGAACAAGCAGATCAGGTTCGCGGCGGTAATGATAAAGCCATCGGATGGTTCGTCGGTCAGGTTATGAAAGCAACGCAGGGAAAAGCCAATCCGCAAACTGTGAACGAACTCCTGAGGAAGAGGCTCAGTAGCTAACTGCAAGTAAATGGTGAAACAGCTATTATTTCAGTTCATTATCCTAAGCGACTAAGATCTGCCACATTATGGAATTTTCCCGTGTACTTTTGCTGTGCGATTAAGCGATCATAACATGAGTGGAGCTTGCCATCTTTGTGACTAGAATTTGAATACATTTCTGGATTTACGGACTGTAATCACAAAATGAAAACGATCATTCGAAACGCCCAAGTCTACGATGGCTCTGGAAGTCCGCCGCAAGGCCCAAGGGATGTTGCAATAGAAAACGGTATCATCTGTCAGGTTGGAAAGGACTTGGATACAGCCGGGGCTGGTGTCATCGACGCGGACGGCCTAGCGCTCATGCCCGGCATCATAGACACCCATACACATTATGATGCCCAGGTCACCTGGGATCCCCTTCTAGACCCATCGTCATCTTTAGGCGTAACAACGGCAGTTATCGGCAACTGCGGCTTCACAATCGCTCCGTGCCGGCAAGCGGATCGGGAACTCATCATGCGCAATCTCACACAGGTCGAGGGCATGTCGCTGGACGCGCTCCGCGCTGGAATTGATTGGTCGTTCGAATCTATCCCTGAATACCTGGACATGATCGAAGGGCGCGGTTTAGCGCTTAATGTAGCAGCCTTTATTGGCCATTCCTCGCTACGGACTTACGTCATGGGTGACGCTGCCACCGAGCGCGCAGCGAACGATGACGAGATCGCTGCTATGGAAGCCATCGTTGATGCAGGCATGCGCGCCGGCGCCATTGGCTTCGCCACTTCGACGGCGCCCCAACACAACGGCCATGGCGGCCTTCCTATGCCATCGCGGCTTGCCGATGACCAGGAGTTGGAGGCCTTAGGCAGGGTTCTTGGCAAACACCAACGGGGTATTTTTATGCTGACCAAGGGTGCTCGAACCGATGTGCCTTACCTGGAAAACTTGGCTGAAAAGATAGGCCGACCAATCATGATTGCCGCACTCCTTCATAATTCAACCAACCCTTCGGGGACCTTTGACGAATTGGCAGCCATATCGGCTGCCCGCAGCCGTGGCCAGGAACTCTGGGGTCAAGTATCGTGCTGTCCACTGACCATGGATTTTACAATTCGTTCGGCCTACCCCTTTGAAAGCCTCCGCGCATGGGGTCCAGCCATGAAGGTTGGACCTGAGGCCTTGCCAGCCATACTTTCGGATACAGGGTTTCGGGACGCGGTAAAAGCCGAACTATCGGAACCTGCTGGTGTCCGCCTATTCAACGGCGAATGGCACAAGTTAGCCGTCGTCGAAGTTGCCCACCCTGAACATGCAAGTGCCGAAGGAAAAACCGTGGAGCAGTTGGCCAACGACGCAGGCGCCGAACCTCTGGACTGGATGTTAGATTTTGCCCTGGCCGATGAAATGGATACGATCTTTACGGCTGTGTTGTTGAATTCCGACGAAGACGCCGTCGGCCAGATTATCCGCGACCCCAGTGCGTCTGTGGCCTTAAGCGATGCCGGCGCGCATTTGACGTTTTTCTGCGACGCCGGTTTCGGCCTACACCTTATGGGCCACTGGTCTCGTGATCTGGGCATCCTACCGATGGAAACAGCAGTTCATGAGCTGAGCGGCAAGCCCGCGCAAATTTTCCGCATTCCCAATCGGGGTCTGATCGCAAAAGGCTATCATGCAGATTTATTGTTATTTGATCCTGCTACTATCGGCCGCGGTCGGAATCGACGGGTCTTCGACTTACCGGGCAACGGTCCGCGTTTGACGTGCGACGCTGCCGGGGTTCACGGCGTATGGGTCAACGGAACGCGCATTTCTGATGAAAATGGCTTATTGCCAATTTCGACCCACCCCGGACACCTCCTTCGTGAATTTGGCGCCTAAGAAGCAGCATGTGGACCTCTCAGAAGGCATGGGCAACCGCAAATTTTCATCCTTTCTACTGAGCGTGATGGTTGGATCATTAAACGAAACAAAAAACAGGCCAGCGCCTGTGCAGTCAAATCTCCGGCCGTCGATCGACCACCCGCAGGATGAACCTTCGCGGCCTCAAAATTGGGCTCCACCTCGGTTGCGACGTTCCTGATATCACAGGCATTATTGCGGGCCATTCGCTGGAATCCCCTTTTTGGAGGAAGGTTTCGACACTTTCAGAGCGCTACTGTCAAAGGCGTTTCTGGCCACGGAAAAAAATGCCCCCTGTTTCATTCCCTAGCACATCAACAACATTTGTATTTTGCCCTCCGAAAAGCGCATCTAAGGTAGGGTAATTATGGTAGCTGAGATTCCGTTCGTTCGAGACCTGACCTTTGATTATGGCAAGGTTGATCAGGTGACGCCGTTGATCCGTCGGGTTATCGCCAAAAACCCCGGCCCGTTCACTTTCCATGGCACAGGAACTTATATAGTTGGCCATGGTAATGTTGCGGTAATCGATCCCGGTCCTTTGGTGGATAGCCATGTGGACGCCCTTCTCGCCGCAGTCGCCAATGAAACGGTAACCCATATCCTCATTACGCACACGCACCGTGATCATTCTCCCGCCGCCAAACCATTTAAGCACGTCACAGGTGCATCGTCCTACGCCCAAGGGCCACATTCCTTGGGTACAACCTGGTCGCACCTCGACCAGCATGCAAGCAATGGAGCCGACTTGGACTTCCAACCCGATCACGCAGTCCGAGATGGCGACATTATCGCTGGCGACGGCTGGACCCTCGAGGCCGTACATACGCCCGGACACACCAACAACCATCTATGTTTCGCTCTGTTAGAAGAGAGCGTCTTATTCTCCGGCGACCACGTCATGGGCTGGTCGACCACCGTGGTATCACCGCCAGATGGCGATATGCGTGACTACATAAATTCATGTCGGAAACTCCTGAAACGGAATGAAGCCACTTTCTGGCCAACCCACGGCCCCTGTATTTCCGATCCCAAAACCCACGTAGCAGCCCTAATCGAGCATCGTGAACAACGCGAGGAGACAATCGCCTCTTTGCTCCGGGCCGGAACCAACACCATCGCAGAGATAGTTGCGGACATGTATAAGGACGTATCGATCAATCTGCATGTCGCTGCGGCCCGCGTCGTCCACGCTCACTTGGTCCACATGATACAAACGGGACGTGCCGCCTGTGACGGTCCACCCACAAACGATGCAGCCTATCAGGCCCTCGATGGATGAATGATACCGCCCAACCCGTAACCCCAAAATCTGCCGCGACGATTATCCTGTTACGCGATGGGTATAACGGCCTGGAGATTCTGATTCTCCGCAAGGCTTCGGGAAAACACTTCGCTTCGGGAGCTCTAGTCTTTCCAGGGGGCAAGGTAAATGCAGCGGATGAGGCCTTCGTCGGCGACATCGGTGAGGAGAGGAATGAACTGTCTAGTCTGAAGATCGCCGCTATCCGGGAAATGTACGAGGAATGTGGCATTGCGCTTATGCGCGCGCCGGGCACGGAGAAACTTTTGGATGCGACCGGTATGGCCACCCATCGAAATAACCAAAACAATGCGCCGATCCTGGAGATGGCTGCGGCAGTTCCCTTGGGCCTTGCCACGGACCGTCTTGTGCGCTTTGCACATTGGATAACCCCACCTAACCGACCGAGGCGGTTCGACACCCACTTTTTCGTCGCCGCTGCACCGACAGGTCAGATGGATACTAATGTGGACGGCTACGAAATCGTCGACGCTCAGTGGTGCCGCCCTCAATCTCTTCTGGACGATGTCCATGCGGGCAAGGTCAAACTGGTGCTACCCACCATGATGAACGTCATGAAGCTCTCCGAAGCAAATGATGTGGCGGCGGCAATCGCACTGGCTCAGAAACGTATTATCGTCCCGGTGATGCCAACTCGAATTGAAACTGAGGACGGGGAAACACTTGTCATTCCGGAAGAAGCCGGCTACGGGCTGACGGAAATTCCGGCTGAGTTCCTTCGCTCCGCCTAATCACCTTTTTTGATCAGCATTGATACGGTATGTGCACAAAATGCCTTCCTCTATGCGTTCCCTCTGCACAACGGCCCATAAAAACTTCAGCATATCCAGTCCAATTTTATCTGCGAGCAAACCCGCCCTGGTCTCACCGTATACTTTTGGTATCACGCCCATCACACTGCCAAGCCTTTCCAAGAGGCCAACAGTCGATCACGGTGTTCCGGCAAAGCTACTCCAATGAGCGCATGGGCGCGCCCATCCAGGGTCTTACCGCGAAGATCAGCAATTCCAAACTCAGTAATCACAAGATCAACATCGGCACGTGCCGTAGTCACCAACGGGCCAGCCAACTTGTCGGTAATCCTGCCGCGTCCCGACTTACCCAGCGACGCCGGCATAGCGATGATCGAAAGCCCGCCCTGATGCGTCGACGCGGCATGCATGAAATCTATCTGTCCGCCAATTGCACCCAGGTACTTAGTTCCGATTTGCTCTGCATTAACCTGACCGAAAAGGTCTACCTCCAGGGCCGAATTTATAGAGACAAGATTTGTAATCTGACTCAGTGTTGCTGCCCCGTGAGTAGAAGTCGACTGATGCATTTCAAAGTGGGGATTGACATGGGCAAAATTCTTGAATTTCTCACCACCAAAGGCCAGGGCTCCGATGGACTTGCCCTTATGTATGGGCTTGCGGGCGTTAGTGATGACGCCAGCCTGGATCAATGCTATGGCCTCATCAGAAACTAAGCCCGAGTGCAATCCAAGGTCGCGATGTCCTTCTAGGGCCTCGAAGACTGCAGGAGGGATACCACCGATCCCGTATTGGATAGTCGCACCGTCTTCTATGCGGCCAGCGATATTGCGGGCAATTTGAGTTTCCACCGCGCCCGGCCTTAAGGGTTTGTAAGACGCAACGGGATCATCTGACTCAATTGCTAACGTTACCAGCTCTTCATCAAAAGGAACATCCTGATAGACCCAAGGCACATTCATGTTAATCTCCGCGATGACTACGCGCGCCTTGGACATAGCGATGGGTAGATAATCGTTGCAGAAGCCAAAGCTATGTGTCCCATCGGGACCAGGTGGGCTTATCTGAACAAAAACAACATCGATGGGGAAGTGACCAGCCCCAATAAGATTTGGCACTGCAGAGAAGTGACATGGCAGCACGTCCATCTCACCTGTTCGCACGAACTTAGCATTAGTGCCGACAGCTCCGTAGCTGATAAGATGAATATGGTCGAAGTGTTCGGATTGAAACGTATCAACTAAAGAAATTCCGAGGAACACCTCGACATGGCCAATCGCCGCACGCTGTTCAACCAAACTTTCAATTAGCCTCAGAGGCTCGCCGGTCCCCTGTCCCCACGTAATACGATCACCAACGCGAATGTACGCGCTCAGGTCCAGTGTATCAGGGTCTACGATAGTTAGCATGTCGATGGCCCTCATGAGATGACAACACTGCGGTTTGAGTTTCGCGCATGTTTCCTGCAGTGAAAACGCTTTTTCAAGGCGATCAATCGAATTATGAATGTTCGATCACACTCACAAATTCCTTGCTGTTCTGGATCAGCATGACCTATTCGAGCTCATCGACTGTGCGCGGGTAGGTACTCTCAAAGCCCTCGGCGTACTTCGCGTTGCTGCCACCAGCCTGACCGCCGGAGTTCCGGCGAAAATGGTTAGCGCGGTTTTCGGCGACGTTAGTGTAGAAGTCCCACAGATGCTCCTGGCCCTGCATGCACTCGATAGCGGCACGCTTCTTATCCCAGACGTCGGTAATATCGAGCAACACGTCCGGTTTCCAACCCATTCTTTCGGTCTGATGAGGCTCAAAGAGATAGAGTTGCGGCGCCCCAAGGACCCTTTCGCCGGGGTTGTGACCCCACGCCTGAGCGATCATGCGGCATTCCATAGCTACCTCAGTAGCGTACATATGGTCGGTGTTGTAAGGATCATACTTGGAGTGCGATAGCATAAAATTAGGCTGAACCGCTCGGATCAGATCCACGAGCCTAAATTTTGCCTGGTCGTTTATGCGTAGCGGATAGTCGCCCTGGTCGAAAAACACGATGTCATGTGCGTTGAGCGCCTTGGCCGCCTCCTCGGCTTCCCCTCGCCGCGACGCCTTGACTTTGTCTAGCGTCATCCCTTCTTTCTTCCATAGTTTAGCTGATTCGCCGCGCTCTCCGAATGACAGGCAGCAGATAGTTACGTCGTAACCCAGTTTCTGGTGAAGGGCGATGGCACCGCCGCAGCGCCAAACGAAATCAGCAGCATGTGCACTAATAACTAAAGCTGTTTTATTGGCTGCCTTATTATCCGACATGTAATCCTCTCAATTTATGAAACTATTTGCCGTCTGGGGTGTTCTGCCACCAATAATTTTCAAGGCCATTGAGTTTTTCATTCGCTTTAGGGTGATCTGATATTTTAGCTATAGCACTCCGATTATCGTTGGACGAGAAGGATAGATGTGCGATCTCGGCGTTGGGCTTATCAGTTTTACTCTGGAGCGAGACGATATTAAAGTCCGGGTAACATCGAGAAGCTAAGCACAACCCATAATTTACACATCAATCGCTCTCATTAATATCGAGAGCACCAAATCCTTAATTGGTTTCGGTAAAGCTGCGTAAGCCTCCGTGAAGGAATGGCACGATTACAGGGCGCGTGATCAAGGCGAATGTGGCGCCTGGGGCAGTTGCCACCCTGCATGGATACTGAAAAAATAACTACGGTTATAATGATGTATTGAGCGCAAGAGGCTATGAGGCGTTTAAAAATAGGACAGACGCAAACAAACGGTGGATATCAGACATGACCCATCCCAATAGCTTTAACGCTCGCGACTGCCTGAAGGTTGGAAAAAAAACCTATACCTATTTCAGTCTTCCTAATGCTGAGGCTGCCGGCCTCACCAACTTGGGCTACCTACCATACTGTCTTAAGGTTCTAGTCGAAAATTCCCTTCGCTACGAGGATGGCGTTATGGTCACTGCCGACACCATCCGGGCCTTCGCCAGATGGGCTGAAACGTCTGGCCATCCGGCCGAAATCAGTTTTTTTCCAACCCGACTAATGCTGCACGATGTTTCAGGCATTCCCTTGTTGACCGATTTAGCCGCCATGCGTGAGTACGTGGCCGAAACAGGTGGTGAACCGAACCTGGTTAATCCTATCCGGCCAGTGGATTTCATAATGGATCATTCCGTAACGGTCGATACCGCCGGTGTTGCGGACGCTCTGGCGCGCAATATGGAAGCCGAATACGACCGAAACGGCGAACGCTACCGAGTCACTAAATGGGCCCAAGCTACGTTCCGTAATTTGCGGGTGCTGCCACCTGGAAAGGGCATATGTCATCAAATAAACCTGGAAGCGCTATCACGGGTGGTCTGGTCCGAAGACCACGCCGACATGGGGCTTCTTGCCTTCCCTGATAGCTTGCTGGCCTGCGATAGTCACACGCCGATGATCAACGCGCTCGGAATCTTGGGATGGGGGGTTGGCGCAATTGAAGCTCTCTCTGCCATGCTAGGAGAGCCGGTTAGCATGGTATTGCCAGACGTAGTCGGTGTACGCCTGACAGGCCGATTACGTGAAGGAACAACCACCACGGATTTGGTCCTGGCGTTAACCCGACGGCTTCGGGAACACGGTGTCGTTCAGAAATTCGTAGAATTCACGGGCCCCGGCCTGGACTATTTGACCTTACCGGAACGAGCAACGCTAGCCAATATGGCACCCGAGTACGGAGCCAGCATTGGTTACTTCCCTGTCGACGATGAAACTCTGAAATTCCTACGCCTCACTGGCCGCGACGACCAAATCCCCTTGGTGGAGTCTTATGCCAAGACCCAAGGTCTTTGGCGTGACGATAACAGGGAACGTATTTACACAGAAACCATCACATTTGATCTCGAACAGGTCGTAGCCAGCGTGGCGGGTCCAAAGTTACCGCAGAGCCAGGTTTCGTTAGATCAAGTGCATCACTCCGCATTGGAAGCGTTTGGCACCACACAAATGGACATGAGCACAAGCCGGCTTCGGGACGGTGACATCGTAATCGCGGCAATTACTTCGTGTACCAACACCTCAAATCCGAGCGTCATGGTTGCCGCCGGTTTGTTGGCAAAAAAGGCTTGGGCTTGCGGCTTGAAGCCAAAGCCCTGGGTAAAGACGTCTCTCTCCCCGGGATCCCGTGCTGTGGGTGACTATCTAAGTGCGGCGGGCCTAATGGAACCATTGGAAGCAATGGGTTTCCACGTCACGGGCTACGGCTGCATGACCTGTTGTGGCGGATCCGGCGACCTTCTTGGCGACATCGCTGAACAAATCACAGCTGGTGCTCTGAACGCCGCTGCTGTCCTTTCGGGAAACCGGAACTTTGAGGGCCGCATCCACCCGCACGTGAATTTAGCCTATCTGGCTTCACCACCGCTGGTAATAGCATATGCCCTGCTAGGCACGATATTTGCGGACATCACGACAGAGCCGTTAGACGAAGACGATGACGGCAACGCCGTTTACCTGCGTGATATCTGGCCTACGTCGCATGAGATTGCCAACGCCGTAGCCAGCCATGTTACACGCGACGTATATGTCGCCCGATATTCGGATATCACGCAAGGTGACCCTCTTTGGGAGGGAATCGATGCGGGCGACGGAGACTTCTATGACTGGGACCTGGATAGTACTTACATATCCAAACCGCCGTTCCTAGAAACCGCCCACGACCAGGACCCTATGCCCGATATCCATGAAGCCGCGATCCTGGCCTTATTAGGAGACAGCGTGACTACTGACCACATTGCCCCCGGGAGCCGCATCATGGAAGGCAGTGTGGCTGGGAATTGGCTGACCGAACGCGGAGTTCCAACTTCAGAATTTAGTGGCTTTCTGCAACGCCGTTCACACCATGAGGTGATGCTACGTGGTATCTTCAACAATCCACACATCCAGAACGCAATGACTCCAGACCTCCGCGGAGGGTGGACCAGGCATCAACCGTCCGGTGAAGTCATGACCATCTTCGCCGCCCATGAACGCTATGCCGCTGAGGGCCGGCCGCTGATCGTCGTCGCTGGGCGAGAATACGGCATCGGCTCCTCACGGGATTGGGCGGCGCGCGGACCACACTTGTTGGGCGTTCGAGCCATTATCGCTGAAGGTTTTGAGCGCATTCATCGTTCCAACTTGGTTGGAATGGGCATATTACCCCTGCAATTCCCAGATGGTGTAAGCATTGGAACCCTGGGACTAGATGGGCAAGAGGCGGTTGACCTGTTAGGTCTTCATGACGGGTTAAGCGTCCACCAATCTGTAACCGTCAGGTTTATCCACCCTGAGTCCCACATCTTAGAAACAACGCTAACGGCGCGCCTAGACACTCTTCGCGAAATAGCATGGTTTCGAGCGGGTGGCGTTATGCCATATGTAGCCAGGCGCTTCCGAGCTGGCATCGCTTGAAATACCCAAGGTTACCAAGTTTCCAGAATTATTTTAGAAATATCGGTAACTATTGAGGAGGACGCTATGAGCCGACCAGAAAGCTCTAGATCGCCAGAAAACTTGGCTTTGCCGCTGGAACTCTTCTGGCAACCAAGCTGTTCACGCTGCCTGAAAATGGTGGCAAAAAGATAAGAGATATTGGGCAATAGCGATACACAATTTCTCCAATGACGCGGCACTTTTCATGATAACAAAAAAGCTTTTCCCGAAATCTTCGAGAATCATTTCCTCTACTTAGGCTAATTAGTAATGTTATAACAAAAAATAATAATCACCGTGGACGTCCATTATCTTGCAACGCTTTAGGAACTCGGATTAATGAAGGACGGATTAAGCACTACAATTATTCCCGTGACGCTCCTGACCGGGTTTCTGGGCAGCGGAAAATCGACTCTGTTGACCCAAGTCCTTCGTGATCCCGACTTTTGCAACACGGCCGTGGTGATTAACGAATTTGGAGATGTAGGCCTCGACGATTTCCTCGTCGAACACAGTGGAGAGCAACTTGTGGAGATGACCGCTGGTTGCCTGTGTTGCACGATACGCGGTGACATTCGTGAAACTTTAATGGACTTATATCGACGCCGAGCAACGGGCGACATTTCGCCTTTCATACGCTTGGTAGTAGAGACAACGGGCCTTGCTGATCCTGCGCCAGTTATCCACACACTCATGACCGATACACGTCTCGCCGGCCGGTATATGTTGGGTGGCGTTGTTACCTGCGTCGACGCGATTAACGGGGAGACGGCACTGACCCAACATGATGAAAGTGTCAAACAGGCCGCTGTTGCCGACCGCATCGTTCTGACCAAAACGGACTTAGCTTCAGACTTGAACCAAAACGCTGATTTGGAGCGGCTAAAGACGCTTTTAACAGATCTCAACCCTACAGCGTCCTTATTGGAGCGTAACGCGCCAACGTTTTATTCCCGTAACCTCTTCGATACGTCGCTTTACAACCCAAAAACCAAGACCTTTGACGTTCAAAAGTGGCTCAAAGCCGAAGCGTTTGAGACCGATGTGCATGCCGCTCACAGCCATGGCCATGGCCACGGTCACAATCACACCCATGACGTTAATCGTCACAGCACAGATATTCGGGCATTTAGCCTAATCCTCGATAATCCGATCAGTACGGCAGTATTTCGATTTGCCCTCGACGTCCTAATCGCTAATCGAGGCGCCGACTTGTTACGGGTAAAAGGGATTGTCAACATCGCTGAAACGCCCAACACGCCCTTCGTTATCCACGGCGTGCAACACATCTTTCATGACCCAATCCAATTAGATGCCTGGCCAACGGCAGACCACCGAACGAAACTTGTGTTTATCACCCGAGGAGTATCAGAAGAGACCGTTGCAGCCCTGTTTCAAGCTTGGCACACCGAGAGTCAAAGCTCACCGACTATGACGACGCAAAAGTGATCTCGAGGCTACCCAGACTTCCATAATCGGCTCTCACCCTATCGCCTGCTTGGATCGGGATAGGCGTTGCACAAGTCCCTGTGGTGACGGTCATGCCTCTCTCGAGGGTAATACCATTTTGACGGAGCTCGTTGACCAACCAGCTCAAAGCCACTCGAGGGTCTTCAAGCACGTTCTCGCCGATACCAAAGTGGGTAGCGCCTCCGATGACAGAAATTTCAACCGGGTGCGCCACTAGGTCTGTGTTCCGCCAATCTTCCGGCATAGGCGGACCGATAACAAATTCATGGGCGCAAGCGTTGTCAGCAATTAACACGGCTTCCCCAACCTGAGCAAAATTGGCAAATCGAGAATCCGGAACTTCGATAGCTGTGTGCAACGTTTCCACGGCATCCATGACTTCGGCCTGGGAATAAGGCTTAGTTCTCGGTTCGAACTGGCTGCCCATACGGAAGGCAAATTCAGGCTCTGCTACAGCCATGCGGTTGGCACCAAAGGTAAGTATCTGCCCCGGCTTAAACACCCGATCCTCCAGCAGCCTACCTGCCAGAGGCCCCGAAACGCCAATGTGTCCCTGGCCGGCGGTGCTGGTAGCGGCAATTTTCCAGCCAAAAATAGAGGCGTCGCTTAACGCCGTGATCTGAGCTTGAATGGCATAGCCCTCGGCTCGCGTTGCTGGACGCAGATTTTTGGGGAGATTGTCAATGACCGTGCCGTTCTGCCAGCAGTTCCATATTAGCCCTGCGGCATTCCGATTTTTGCTATCCGTCATAAACTCTCCTCCAGTCGAGCCTCTCCATTTCCAGAACCCTTACATTCCCTCGGATATGCAATAAATACACGAACGTTTTTTGGCATCCGGGTTAGGTTAGGGATACCGGCTAGGTAGCAATTTCGCGTGATCGACACCGTCCAGCCCTTCAATACTCATCAAAAATACGCTGCAATTCCACCGGGTTTTCCGTCTTCGTCAGGGCGACGGAGAGCAATACACGGGCCTTTTGCGGCGTCAGATTGTCAGCCAGCACGGTCCCCACTGCGCGTCGCGACGGCACGTCGCCAACACGGCCAGAACCGGCACGGGTTGAGTGCACAATGGCTACGCCGGCCTCGCGGGCCGCGTGCAACTTCTCAAGTTCCTTGGGCGTCACATAGCCGGGCGCCATGGCGCCAACAACAATACCCCTAGCGCCGGCAGCTTGAAATGCCTCGATCGCTGCACCATCAGACCCTGCGTAGCTCATCGAAATATCCACCCGCGGTAGATCGTCAAGGCCACGCACATCAAACTCCGTATCTGGCGCGCGGCGGCGTTCCGGCATACGGTAATATGCAACCTTGTCCCAATCTGCATGGCCCAGAAGGCCAAAGTCGGCGCTCCGGAACGTCTGCTGACGGAGTGTCGAGGTCTTAGTCATGTCCCGGGAAAAATGGATTTCGTCGTTGAGCACGCCCAGAACCCCTCGGCCCCGTGATTCCGGATGGCCGGCCGTGCGGATGGCGTTGACCAAATTGATACC
>MDTD01031042.1_pt1 | contig 14362 bp, 13 predicted proteins | sample 811221 | NCBI WGS metagenome assembly MDTD01 (sample SAMN05326646, study PRJNA326480) | marine metagenome | isolation source: seawater | place: Pacific Ocean: South West | collected 2011
CTCAGATTTACCTACCCTGCCCTCCCTTTGAAGAGTTTGGATGTTTTCGAAAATCTTGTTCTTGATGGTAGAGACTAGAAATGTAGTTTCATCATCTTTCTTTACTCGTTGATTTTTTACATCCCACGATTTCTTAGGGACGGAGATACCAATTGTACCTCTTACTCTGATACCCGATAATGAAATGTCAGCATACAGGTATTCCACTCCACCTTTTTGGCGAATTGTTACTTGCATATGATTTGAATTAATTGGTTAATTTTGGTTTATGAAATTACTTTCACTTTTAGCCTTCCTTACTTTGTTTACTAGATGTAATGAAGATAATTATGGACTTGTTTATAAATGTGATAAGACTGAATTGTCAGTACCAACAAAGATTGGCACTGAAATCCCAAACTTTACACTTCCTGAAGTAATTCAAGAAAGGATAAACAAATACAACTTTAACTTCATTAAATATTTAGAATTCGATTGCTCTGGGAAGGTTTATATCCTTGTGTTTGAAAATGAAAAATCTAGATACTCTATTCATCTAGACAATGAGGAAAAGGTGAAACAGGAAAGTTTTATCCGTATATATTAAATAGGGTCACTCTCTGGAACAGTTAGGGACAAAACATTACTTAAGTTACTGAACATTTCATAGTGCCTCCCTTTTATACTCCTATGGTCTTGTATATATTAAATTTGCGCCCGCATTAGTTTGTCCGATGGTGTAACGGTAGCACTAAGTTTTTGGTACTGTCTGTCGGGATTCAGCATTAGAGTCAATGAGAGTTTCGCATCGAATAATCCTTGTAGATAAAAGTAAGAGGTGCTGTTCAGTTTGCTTACTGTTTTATTGAACAATCAAAATCAGATTTTCGACCACTTATTATTACTGCTAACAGTATTTAGTTTTTTGTGAATTGAAAATTATTTAAAGGAATTAAAACCTTTCAAAATTCAAATAAAACGGGGGTGAGTTAATTAATAGTTATTAAAAATTAACATTAAGTTAACAAAAATGTAACTTAATTATTTTTTAAAAGTAGATTAAACAAAGGGTATTTGGTTTTTTTGAGACTTTCAAGACGTAACAAAATTCGAATTCGAACGTAACTTAAGAACCTCCTATGTTAATTTATTATTAATTTAAAGATGACTGTTATGAAGAAGTTGAAGGGAATTTTAGCCTTAATTGTTTTGTTTGTTTTTGTAGTTGGATGCGAAAAAGAAATGTATGTCGATCATGTCTACAACTACGAACAGGGGGATTTAAATATTTCTGTTGAAGAGGTGAATGGAGAAGTTTTCTTTTTTATTAAAGGAGACGTTACCTCTGAGTTTAATATGACTTCTGAAAAAAAATGGGTTTTGAATGGAGCCGTTGGCGTTGTTGGTAAAGGCCATCTTATTATTCAGCCAGGAACTAAAATATATGGAAATGTATCTACAGAACCTTCTTATTTGGAGGTCAAAGATAACGGTAGATTGTCAGCAATTGGAACTTCAGATAATAATATTGTGTTTACCTCAATTAATAAGAAAGTTGGTGTGCCTTCTCAACAGGATTGGGGAGGGATTTTTATGAATGGTGTGAGACCAGTTGATGTATCTGGAAATTCGCATCAAGTCGATAGTTTTGAAGTTTATATTGAAGAGGATGGCTCTGGTTCTTTAGAGCATGTTTCCATCCAATATGCTGATAAAAATGTGTCGATTGATAATTAATGTTAATTTTTAAAATTGTTCTGTAAAGAAGCTTCGGTGGTTATTCCGAAGCTTCTTTTTTGTATGATACAATGATCGGAAAAAGCTTTATTAAAAGGCCCGTATATTCTCCATTCTTTTTGTTATTTTCGTGTGTTAATTAATATTTTCAGCGCATTTTATACTCATTATAAGGGTTAAATAAACTTAAGAAGCGTTAAATGGTTTTTTTGGTGTAAAATACTGTAAGTAATTTTAGAACATGGAGAAGAAATACTCGTTTATTAATAATGTTACAGGATGGTCTGTTTTGTTGTTCTCAACCGTAATATATGTATTAACAATTGAATCAACTGCAAGTTTTTGGGATTGTGGAGAATTTATTGCCTCTGCCACGAAATTACAAGTAGGTCACCCTCCAGGAGCTCCGTTATGGAGTATGAAGGCCAGGATGTTTGCATTTTTGGCAGAAATTTTCACAGGAGGTACCGAATACATTGCGTTTTCTGTAAATGTGTTTTCAGCACTTTGTTCATCGTTTACTATTTTGTTTTTGTTTTGGAGCATAACTGCATTAGCGAAAAAAATCACATTAAAATCCGGTGAATTAACGGCTGGTCATACATGGGGAATAATGTTTAGTGGTTTGGTTGGTTCCTTAGCTTTTACTTTTTCCGACTCTTTTTGGTTCTCTGCAGTTGAGGCTGAAGTGTATGCAGCTTCATCACTTTATACTGCGGCAGTTTTTTGGTTGGCTTTAAAGTGGGATGCAAATGCATCAAAAACATATGCTGATAGGTATTTGATATTGATTGCATATTTAATGGGGTTATCAATAGGTGTTCACATTCTTAACCTGTTGGTTATTCCTGCAATAGTATACATTTATTATTTTAATAAAAAGAAAGCAACAGTAAAAGGGTTTTTTATTACCGGTGTTGTAGGTGTTTTGATATTAGGCGTTATTCAACAAGTTGTTATATCTTATTCTGTTGAGTTTGCCACGAAGTTTGAGCTGTATTTTGTAAATGAGAAAGGTTTAGGTTTTGACGCAGGAATGTGGATTTATTTCCTGTTAATAGGAGCCTTTCTGATTGGTGGAATCATTTTAACAAAAAAGAAAGGTTTCCCCCAGCTTCAGAAAGCTTTTTTGTGTGTGATGGTTATTTTAATTGGGTATTCATCATTTGCAATGATTGTTATTCGATCAGCAGCAAATCCTCCGATGGATGAAAACAATCCAGAAAATATTTTGACTTTATTACCTTATCTGAATAGAGAGCAGTATGGCGATAGACCGTTAATGTTTGGTCAAACTTTTGAAAGTATTCAGGACAGTGAGGATCCTTATTTAGATGGTAGTCCAGTTTATTATCGACCGAACCAAACAAAAGTCGGTTATTTAACAAAAGTAAAAGTAGAAAAACGAAAAGACCAGTGGCTTGTTGTTGAGGAAAGTAATTTATATGATTTTTTTGAAAAAAAGGATGTAATTAAGGCAATTAATGGTGAGAAAATTCAACCTCAATCTTCGAGGAAAAGATTGGATTTGATTGAGTTAGGTTTGTTTCAGGATGCTACAAAACTCGAAATCGAGTTCGAAAGAAGAGGTGTAACCTTGACTAAGAAAATTAATCTTGCAAAATACTTTGTGGCTGATGAGCGAAAGAACAGTGTTCCAAACTACAACCCAAAAACCTGCATGTCTTTTCCAAGAATGTATAGTACTCAAGGGCATCATGTGAATGCCTATAAAACTTGGTCGAACTACGATCAGGAACCTGAAAGAGACAGAAAAGGAAGAGTCATCACAGTAAGTCAGAGATCAGGTGGTAGAAAACCTTTAATTGTTCCTTCGCAATTAGAAAATATGCGGTTTTTTATTAACTATCAGTTTAATTTCATGTATTGGCGATATTTTATGTGGAATTTTACAGGTCGTCAAAACGATATCCAAGGTCATGGAATTGCTCGATCGGGAGATGCTGTTTTAAAAGGGAATTGGTTGAGTGGGGTTCCCTTTGTGGATAATTCACATTTGGGAGACCAGTCAACTCTTCCGGAGTCCTTAAAAGAGAACCCAGGGAGAAATGAATATTATTTCCTTCCTCTTATTTTAGGTATTATAGGCATGATATTTCATTTTGTTCGTCATAGAGAAGATGCCTGGATAGTTCTTTTACTTTTTTTAATGACTGGTGTTGCCATTATTATTTATTTAAATCAAACTCCTTTTCAACCCAGAGAGCGTGACTATGCTTATGCAGGATCTTTTTACGCTTTTGCCATATGGATTGGCCTGGGTGTTCAGGCACTGTACTCTTTTATGTTGGGAACAAATAAAACGGTAGAGGAGATAAAAGAAGAAAAAGGGAAAAAAGGGATAGAAGCAAAACTAATGTCAATGGGGATTTATGAAATATCTCTATCTGCTTTGGTGTTTGTAATTGTTGGAGTATTTGCTGTTTCAATCATGGAAAACGCTAAGCCGTTTGGATTCTCATGTGTTTTTATTGGTCTTGTTATTTTTGGTTATGTTTTTGTCTCGGTCTATTTGGGTAAGTTAATCAATAATAACAAAGGGAAAGCTGTTTTTTCTTTTTTACTAACAGGGTTTATACCTGTAATAATGGCAAGCGAAGGCTGGGATGATCACGATAGGAGCGACAAATATACGGCCCGTGATTTTGCTAAGAATTACTTGGACAGCTGTGATAAAAATGCAATCATATTTACCAATGGTGATAACGATACGTTTCCTCTGTGGTATGTTCAAGAAGTAGAAGGTTATCGAACTGACGTCAGAGTAATTAACCTCAGTTTATTAAACACCGATTGGTATATTGATCAAGCTAAAAGAGCGGCTTATGATGGAAAGCCTGTTCCTTTTTCTCTGACTCAAGATCAATATCGAAGAGGAAAGAGAGATTATGTTTTTGTTAAAGAAGAATGGGCAAATGCCTATCATGACCTAAAAAAGGTGATGGAATTTGTTAAATCTGATCATGCAGCTACAAAAATCCCAGTAAGTTCAGGCGAAAAAATGGATTATTTGCCAACGGATAAGTTTTCCATACCAGTAGATTCTGCTAAAGTGTTAGAAAATGGAACTGTTCCTCTTGAATTTGCTAATCAGATACCAAACAGAATGGAGTGGAAAATTAAAAAAGGAGCAGTTTTAAAGTCAAAATTGATGATTCTTGATTTACTGGCTCATAACAATTGGAAGCGACCTGTTTATTTTGCCATTACGGTTGGTAATGATCATTATATGAATTTAGAAGAATATTTTCAATTGGAAGGTCTTGCGTATCGAGTTACGCCAATTAAACGTGATAACAAAGAAGGAACAGGTTGGATTAATGTTGAAAAAATGTATGATAATTTAGTCAATAAATTTCAGTGGGGTAATATGGAAAAAGAAGGTGTATATATGGGAGAACAAGTTCAAAGAATGAGCACAAATTATCGAAGTAATTTCGCACGTTTGGCAAGATTACTCTGTGAAAAAGAGGATACTGTTCGAGCAATTAAAACATTAGACAGGTGTATGGAAATTATGCCTCCTAGTAAGATTGAGGTCGATTATTTCAGTGTTTATTTAGCTGACGCCTACTATAAAGCTGGTGGGAATCAAAAAGGAAATGAACTTATGAGGATTATAATCAATAAGTATATTTCTGAGGTGGAATGGTATATTGAACAAGAAGATCACATAGCAATGAAATTGGGAAGTGAGGTGAATAAATCTTTACAGTACATAGGAAACATTAAATACTTTCTTGATCGAAACATTAAATACATCAAACGTAGAAATGGAAGTGGTCTTAAGGAAGCTGAAGAATTGGCTGAAATAATTGAAAATTTCGAAACAACAAACGATAGAGATATCAGAAAATTTTTAACTAAAGTTGATAAGGCTTCTAAAAAATCTCGAAGATAATAATCCGTTTCCATGAAATACATCTACAAGACAAGATGGTGGATGAAGTGGTGGTATCCGTCACTCATATGGGAGATAAAAACAAAACGAAAAGAGGTTTTTTTAACCTTTGATGATGGTCCGGATCCAGAGGTAACTCCATGGGTTTTGGATCAGTTAAAACTGTACAATGCAAAGGCTACTTTTTTTTGTGTAGGACAAAACGTTGAAAAACATCCAGACTTATATAATAGGATTTTAGAGGAGGGACATTCTGTTGGTAACCACACCTACAATCATTTGAACGGTTGGGAAACAAATTATGAAAAGTACATTGTAAATGTTAAAAAATGTGGTCATGTTTTTGGGTCGCAGCTTTTCAGACCGCCTCATGGAAGGATAAATCGAAAACAAATCCAAAAACTTAAGTCCCGATATAAAATAATCATGTGGACCCTTTTAAGTGGAGACTTTGATCCGGATATATCGGCAACAGAGTGTTCGTATAATACTGTTCAATATACTGAGCCGGGCAGTATAGTTGTTTTTCACGACAGCAAAAAGTGCAAGGATACTCTTTACAAGGCATTGCCGAAAGTTCTCAATCATTTTTCAAATACGCAATGGGAACTCAATGCAATTAAGTCACATCATTTATCGGCTTCCTAACTTTTATAATTTTGGTGGTTAATAAGTTGTTCATGTTTTTCAAAGACAAAAACTTGAAAAAAACTTTATCTTTGGGCCGAATATTTACTAAACTAAAATGAAAAATCTACCAATTAAAAATGCATTTATTGCTGTAGTTGCTTTGGCTTTAGCTCTAACTTCATGTAACACATCAATAGAAATTGCAAAAAGAAAACACAGAAAAGGATATCACGTTTCCTTATCGAAAGAAAAAAATCAAAAAAGTCGTACTTTGGAACTTCATTCAAAACAGGATGTTTCTAAAAATTCAGTTCAGTTGGCGATGATTGATTCTCTTGCTGTTGATACAACTGATATCGAAGAGTTTCTTCCTGAAAATGTAGAAACGTTCGTTTATAAAATGGATTCGCCGGCCGTTGATACTACTCAATATATGGATTTAAAGACATCAAGCCGTAAGTTTACATTAGCTCAAAAAATAAAAAATGTTAAGAGTATAAAGAAAAAAATAAGACAATTAAAACACCAAGAGGGATTTAAATCTGCCTCTGATGATGATTGGGAAATTGATAGTGATGTAATGTTTGTTGTAATGATAGTTTTAGCAATTATCCTTCCCCCATTAGCTGTATACCTTATAAAGGGAAAATCAAACGCTTTCATCTTAAACTTACTATTATGGTTGGTTGGTATCGGAGTTGGAATAGCCGTGTTTGGTGGATTAGTTTGGTGGGCTGGTTTGTTGGCTTTAATCCATGCAATTCTGGTTGTTTTAGGACATTCTTAATAAGCATTCTGAAAATAAAAAAAGTCCAGTAAATACTGGGCTTTTTTTATTTGAAAAGGTTTGCAATAAATCCATTAATAATGAAAGGCTTAATTCTACATATGAATTTTAGTGATTTATGCCTAAATAATCTCATTTTCTCATTCAGATGAGGATGTGCTAACAGTTAGAAGGCTCATCCCTACAGTAGTTTTACTTTTGATTTAATTCTTCTTTAGTTGCTTTCCTAACTTCAAGTACTTCAACATCGAAAATCAAATCGTATCCTGCCAAAGGATGGTTTAAATCAAGAACGACGTCTTTTTCTTTTATTTCGCTTACAAAAGCGAGTATAGGTCCATTTTCTGATTGCAACTCGACTTCCATCCCTACAATTAGTTCCTCTCCATTTTCAGCTCTGAAACCACTTTTGGGTAAAGTATGCATAGCCTCCTCATTTCTTGTACCGTATGCATTTTCTGCAGTTACATTCAGCAGAGCTTTAAATCCAACTTCTTTTCCATCAAGTTGTTTTTCAAGGCCGGGAATAAGCATGCCTAAACCAAAAATAAAAACAATAGGTTCGGTACCAATTGAACTTGCTATAGTGTCTCCTGATTTAGTAGTCACAGTGTAGTGCATTTTAATCAGAGCATTTTTTTGAATTTTCATATCTTGGTATTTGACTCAAAGGTAGAATTTTAAGATATATAATGTTTCAAATTCATTAAGACTTCAATTTTTAATTTACAATATGAAACGAATAGTTTTCCCTTTCTTTTTTCTGATTAGCATTAATACTTTTTCGAAATACTACGAGATAAAGTCTTCTTCAGATCTTTTCAGATATATCGGCAGGTTTGATTTAAGTGATACACAAAACGTTAAATTTGCTCATTCAGGCAATCAAATTGAATTTCTATTTAAGGGCAAGAATTTTAGAGTAGGTCTAAAGGATACTTTGGTAAAAGATGGTGGAGAAAACACCAATTATTATAACATTACTATAAATGGAACGGTTAAATATGTTGTTCAGGGAACTTCTAATTTAAAATATCATGAGATTGAGATTAATTCCATGGATTCGTTTTCTCGGGTAGAAATTTTTAAGAAAACAGAGGCAATATGTGGAACAGCTATTTTTTATGGAATTCGATTTAAAGAGGGAAAAATCAAAAAAACAGAGGCAAAAAAGAGGAGAGTTGAATGGGTAGGAGACTCTTTTTTAGTTGGATATGGTAATCGGGTTTCAATAGAAATTCCTCCTGAAGGAAATCCAAACACAGGATTTCATTCGATTAATCAAGATGGATATTTTGCCTTCGGTGCAATAGTATCACGTAATTTGAATGCAGACTTTTCTTGCGTAGGAGTTTCGGGTCGAGGTGTTTACCGAAATTTTGATGGTAGTCAAAACGGCACCATACCAAAGGTGTATCGTAAATTATACCCTGGACATGAATTAGAAAAAGAGTATGATTTTTCATTCAATCCTGATTTAATTGTGATTAAAATTGGAACGAATGATTTTGGTGGAGAAATGAATGTGCCTCCGGATATGACAGATTCTTTAAGTTTTTCAGATGCGTACATGGAGTTTTTACAATATGTCACTCAGAAAAACCCAAACGCTAAAATCGTACTTGCGGTAGGTGGGGGAATCACGGATTTTTATCCCATTGGGTTGAAAAGGCTTTCGAGGTTTAAATCTTGGGTTAAAATAATAAAAGAAATCGCAGATAAAGAGTTTTCTAATAAATTTGGCTTTTTTGAATTTCAACCTCAAAACCCACCTTATGGAGAAGACTGGCATCCAACTCTCATTTCTCAAAAAAAGTTTGCGGCAGAGATTACGCCTTATCTAATTGAGTTTATGAAATGGTAATTTAATACCAATATCGGTGTTAAATTTACAATCGTACAGTATCTTTAAAAAAACTACAAAAATATGAGGAGATTAATCGTCTTATTTTCTTTTCTGTCGCTCTATACTTCGGCAAATCCTTTTACTTTTTATACTGCAAAATCGGGGTTGATAAATTCGAATGTCTATTGTATTGAAAAAGGATCAAAATTCATTTGGGTTGGCACCAGCACGGGAATAAATAGAATCACTTTTAAAAAGAGTATTCCGATCGAATTTTCCAAAAGAGGAACCTCTGTTCCTGTTACGGCACTGGAAGATGATGGAGAAATAATCTGGGCGGGTTTAAAGGGTAAAGGTGTTTATCAGATGCTTAAAAAAAATTACAAACTAATTGGTTTTCGGAAAGATGTTTTAGTAAATAAGGAAATTTTAGAAATTAAAAGGATAAAAAAAGGGATAATTGTTTTAACATCGAATCAAAAATTCACATTCAGTTTTGGTAAGTCTGAATACTCTGTTTCTGAGATAAAAACTGAAAATCATCACCCTGAAATTAGAGTGGGAAGGAATACTATAAAAAATAATAATGGTATTTTATCGAGATATAATCCTGAAACGAAATCTTTTCGCCCCTTTAAAAATCAAATCCACTCCAGAGACCATTTAAATTGGTATAACGGGGTTTTATTAGCGACATCAAAAGGCCTGGTTTTTTATAATCCAGATATGGACACTATTCGATTTGGAAGTCCAAAATTAGAGCTGTTAAGATTTCAATTAAATGGATCAGATACTATTCCAAACAATTTAGATTTAAGTTGGAATGAATACAAATTTAATTATCAATTTCATTTTGAAGAATTGGGTGGGACCAACCAAATAATACTTGCATATACTTTAAATAATGGGAGTGAGGTTATTGATAAAACGGTTGCAGCTTCTGAAGGTATAGAGCTGAGCGATTTAGAATATGGTAATTACCAGTTAAAAATTAGAGCTAAAAATCAAAAGGGTATTGAATCAAAAAACACGTTGCAGTATTCTTTTTCAATAGCGAACCCCTTAATGAATTCAATATGGCGGTATATTGTTGTTATATTTTTAATAGGCATCTGGACTTTTCTGGTTGTTTTAATTATAAAATCAAGACATAAAAAAGAAATTAAAATTTTGGAGGATGCGCTCTTGGAAAAAACAAATAAGCTAAACCAAATCGAGAAGAGTAAATACGGACTTGTAGATGAAGATAAAGTTCAGTTATGAGATTTTATTAAAGAATACTACAGGTAGTAAAGATGCTATTTTTCAAGAAAAATTTCCTTTGCCATTTTCATGGGAACTGAAATATATTTCTTTTCAATATAAGCCAGCATTTTGTCTAATACTTCCTTGCTGTCGCTTGTCATTGATTCAAGTTCTTTAGAAAAAACTTCATTAACGGCAACTTCTTTTATCTCCTTAATTTTTCTTGGAACTTGACTCATTGCCAGCTCAATTTTTCTCTCTTTAAAAGCCTGTTTGAAGTCAACAATTTGATTTTCAATTAAATCTTTACAGGCAGAAAGTTCTTTTTCTCTCTTTTTTAAGTTTATTTCTGAGATTTCTTTTAATCCCTCTATTTCGATATAATTAGTAGGGTTTTTTTCGATTACTTTAGGGTGAACATCATAAGGTATTGCCAAATCTATAATTGTTTTTTTACTGGTTTCTCCAGCGAGCAACGATTTGTATATTTCTGGAGTGATGATATAGTCTTCACTTCCTGTACAAGTTACTAACAAGTCAAATCCATTACTAAAACTTGACAATTTATCAAGGGCAAGAGCGGTTCCCCCAATGTGGCTGCTAAGTGCTTTTGCTTTTGAATATGTTCGGTTGAAAACCGTTAAATTTTTTAAACCATGTTTACTGAGAAATTTACACATTCGAGTATTTGTTTCTCCAGCTCCGATGACTAAGATCCTTGAGTTATCTTTTATTCCTAACTCCCTAAGTTTTCGATAAGCTAAAGAAACAATAGATATGGGATTTGCTGCAATTTGAGTGTTTGTATATACTTCTTTTGCAGATTCTATGGTTTTATTAATTAAGAGTCTTATTATGGGGCCAGTTAATTCAAGTTTTGAACACTCATCAAAAGCTTTACGAACTTGTGTAATTATTTCTCTTTCCCCCACCACAAGAGAATCGAGTGAAGATGCAATATGGAAAATATGTCTTACAGCTTCTTCTCCTTCAAATGTGTTGCAATTTGTTATTGCCCAATTTATATCTTCTTGATTCCAGGATTCAGAAAACGAGGCGAAGAATGAGGATAAAAACTTTTTAGTGATAATTTTTTCGGATACAAAAATGAATTCCACTCTGTTGCATGTGGATAAATACATTAATTCAGAAATATTATTTCCCTTTAGTTTTTCGAGTCTGGTTTTTCGATTTTCAGAATCGATATGCAATTTACCTATGTTGGAAATATCGGTTGTTTTATGAGTAAATGCTATGATTTTTAAATTCCTCAATTCTCGAAAAAGTCAATTTTAACAAATTTCCCCAAACAGTGCTTTACCTTTGTCATAGTTTTGTCACATACCCTGTCTTAATATTTAAAAACCGTATTTAGAATGAATATAAATTAGAAGGAAAGAAAAGGTTTTTATTGGGTTTTCAACATCTGAATTTTAACCTTTCTTATTAAAATATAATCTTTTTCAAAAGAGGATTTGTTTAATTTTACGATAATGTCTGCATCGGAAGGGAAATATTCAAATTGGAGAACTACCGCATCTTATGTGTCAACTGCCATAAGCATTGCTATGGTTATTTATGTTGTTGGTTTATTGGGGTTAGTTTTAATGAAAGGAAAAATACTGGGAGATTCCTTTAAGGAAAAATTTGCTTTCGAAATTTATTTAAAGGAAGGTGTCGAGGACATAGAGGTTATGCAATTGAAAAAGAAGCTAGATGCCGAGGATTTTGTGAAACAAACTATTTGGAAAGATAAAGAAGAAGCTCTTGCTGAATATTTGAGTGAAGTTGATCCTAAAGAAAACTTTTCAATGACTCTCGGTGCTAATCCCCTGCCTCAAAATATTGATGTATATTTTACGGCAGCTTTCAATCATCCTGACAGTATTAATCAATTAAAAACTCAATTGCAAAAAAATCCAATTGTTGATGACTTTCGATACCCACGTGATTTGCTCTATGTTGTTCATGAAAACATCAATAAAATTAGTTTAGGCCTACTAATTGTAAGTTGCCTATTACTTATAATAGCTATTGGATTAATTACCAATACGATTAGATTGAGAGTTTATTCACAAAGGTTTATTCTTAAAACAATGCAGCTTGTTGGAGCCAGTAATTGGTTTATAAAACGACCATTTATTTGGCATGGTATGGTTCTTGGTTTTTTCAGTGGAGTCATTGCAGTTTTTGCTTTAGCGGGAACTTTAAAAATAATTTACGATTTTTGGCCTGCGTTTCAAGAGGAATTGCAAGATGTCGCAATGGATTTATTCCTTTATGGAGTCATGTTGATTGTCGCAATTTGTATTTCGTGGTTCGCAACTCAAGTTGCTGTTGGTAGATACTTGAGGTTAAAAACAGAAAAGTTATACTATTAAATTATGAGCAATAGAGAGGAAAGTTTTGTTTTTGGTAAAAAAAATTACATTGCTATTTCGGTTGGATTTTTTTTGGTCTTATTGGGTTTTATTTTAATGTCGGGAGGGAAATCTGATGATCCTAATATCTTTAATGGGGATGAGGTGTTCTCTTCAACGCGAATTACGCTTGCGCCTTTTACTGTTTTATTAGGATTTGTTACAGTAGGAATAGGTATTATGCTTAAACCCGACAATTCCAAGGATGAAAACAATTCTATTATATCCAGGGATTAATGGGTGTTCTTGAGGCTATTTTAATTGGAATTATTCAAGGTCTTACAGAGTTTTTACCCGTCAGTAGTAGCGGTCATATTGAGCTTTCTAAAGCAATCTTAAAAACGACCATTGAAGGAGAAGATAATGTAATGTTTACAGTAGTTTTACATGCTGCAACTGCTCTAAGTACGATTGTTGTTTTTCGAAAAGAAATACTTCAAATTTTTAAAGGGTTGTTTCAATTTACCTGGAATGACGAGTTTAGATTCTCCGTTAAAATTATTATTTCAATGTTCCCCGCGGCTATTGTTGGTATTGTTTTCAAGGAAGAGATTGATGATTTTTTTACAGGGGAAATAATGTTGGTTGGATTAATGCTTTTAATCACAGGTGCTGTTTTATTTTTAGCAGATAAAGCAAAAAATACGACAAAAGATGTTGGCATTATTGAATCAATAATAATAGGTGTTTCTCAAGCGGTAGCAATTCTTCCTGGGATTTCAAGAAGTGGGGCTACAATAGGGACATCAGTTCTATTGGGTATTGACAGAACAAAGGCTGCTAAGTTTTCTTTTTTAATGGTAGTTCCTTTGATTTTTGGTAAAATGGCAAAGTTGGTTTTAGATGGAAAGATATCTTTTCAATCTAATGACATATTTGCCTATATTGCTGGGTTTTTGGCTGCTTTTGTTGTTGGTTTGTTGGCTTGCACTTGGATGATAGCCTTGGTTAAGAAAAGCCAGCTAAAATATTTTTCTTTTTACTGTTTTATAGTTGGAACAATAGCAATATTCCGCGCATGCTACCTTTTAATTTAATTTCCGACAAACCTTTAGAGTCATACTCTGAAGAGGAGCTTCGATCCGGTGTGGTGTTTTTAGTGGATAAACCGTTAGAGTGGACTTCTTTTCAAGTGGTAAATAAACTAAGGTGGGTTATTAAGAAAACACACAAAATAAAAAAAATAAAAGTAGGTCACGCTGGAACGTTAGATCCATTAGCGACAGGGCTTTTAATTGTTTGTGTTGGAAAAAAAACAAAAGAAATTGAACTGTTTCAAGGTAAAGAAAAAGAATATACGGGAACAATAAGTGTCGGATCAACAACCCCTTCTTTTGATTTAGAAACTGAATTTGATCAAACATTTTCAGTTGATGGAATTACTGAAATAGATCTTCAAAAAGCAGCAAAATCTTTAACGGGAGATATTGAGCAGTATCCTCCTGTATTTAGTGCAGTTAAAATTGATGGAAAAAGAGCTTATGAAAGTGCGCGTAAAGGAGAGGACGTGAAAGTAAAACCTCGCAATGTGAAAGTTTCAAAATTTGAAATAGACACATCAGAATTTCCAAAAGTTCATTTTACAATTGTTTGTAGTAAGGGTACCTATATTCGTTCCTTAGCTTCAGATTTTGGAAAGGCATTAAATAATGGTGCGCATCTCTCTTCATTACGAAGAGAAAGAATAGGTGAATATTCTCTTGCTTTTCTAGAATAAATGTTTTTTCGTTTTTAAAATTATCTCATAAATAGGAGGAAATATGAAAAAATCGAAATATTGGATTGAAAATTTAAAA
>MDTD01145112.1_pt1 | contig 14361 bp, 18 predicted proteins | sample 811221 | NCBI WGS metagenome assembly MDTD01 (sample SAMN05326646, study PRJNA326480) | marine metagenome | isolation source: seawater | place: Pacific Ocean: South West | collected 2011
AGGCATATATCTTGGGGGTGAGAAAATCTTAGAAAATACTTGTATAACTATTTCTGGTAACTTAGTTAATAAAAATAAATCTTTTAATTGGGAAATTAAAAAAAGAATTTAAAATGAAATTAAAAATTAAAAAAGCATTAATTTCAGTCTCTGATAAAGAAGATATTGTATCTCTACTAAAAGTTTTAAAAAAATATAATATAGAAATTATAAGCTCTGGTGGGACTTATAAAACTTTAAAAAAACTTGGTTATAAGTGCACTGAACTTTCGAAATATACAGGATTTAAAGAAATGCTTGATGGTAGAGTTAAAACACTTCATCCAAAAATACATGCCGGAATTTTACACGATAGACAAAATAAAAATCATCGATACGAAATGAACAAACAAAAATTTCCTCCTTTAGATTTAATTGTAGTTAATTTTTACCCATTTCAAAAAATAGTAAAAAATTCAAAAAATCAAAAAAATATAATAGAAAATATTGATATTGGCGGGCCCACTATGGTTCGAGCCGCAGCAAAAAATTTTAAAAATGTAACAATAATTACAAATAAAAATGATTACTCTAATTTAATTAATGAATTGGAAAAGTATAAAGGGAAAACAAGCTTACCCTTTAGAGAGGTAATGTCCTCAAAAGCTTTCGGTTTAACAGCATATTACGATGCTATGATTGCCAATTGGTTTAATAATAAATTAAATATTAAGTTTCCAGAAAGAAAAACTATATTTGGAAGAAAGTTTAAAAAACTAAGATATGGAGAAAATCCGCATCAAGAAAGTTCTATTTATGTTAATGATTACAATGATAAAAGTCTTGGCTTCACCCAGCTTTCTGGAAAAGAATTAAGTTATAATAATTATAGTGATATATTTGCTTCTTTGGAAACACTTAGTTCTATAAAAAATAAATCAGGAACGGTAATTATCAAACATGCTAATCCATGTGGTGTTTCTGAAAATAAAAAACCATTTGAGTCATTTACTAATGCATATGCCTCTGACCCAATAAGTGCTTTTGGTGGTGTTATTGCATGTAATTATAGAATAAATAAAAGAATTGCTATAGAAATATCAAAAAACTTTCTTGAAGTAATATTAGCTAAAGGTTTTGATAAAGAGTCATTAAAAATTTTAAAAAAGAAAAAAAATTTAAGAATTATAGATATTACAAATTATAAATATAAAATAATTCCATCTATCAAAACATTTGATGGTTCTTTTTTGATCCAGAACAAAGATGAATTAGTATTTGATAAAAAAAAGTTAAAATGTGTCACAAAACTTAAGCCAAATAAAAAAGAACTTGCTGAAGTACAATTTGCTTTTAAAATAAGTAAATATGTAAAATCGAATGCTATTGTAATATGCAATAATTTTTCAACTATTGGAATTGGAGCTGGACAACCAAGTAGAATAGACAGTTGTAAAATTGCTATTCAAAAAGCTAGAAAATTTCGGCCAGCAAAAATTAAAAACTCAATTGCTGCCTCTGACGCATTTTTTCCTTTTGCAGATGGAATAAAAACTTTAATCGAAGCAGGCGTAAAGGTTATTATACAACCCGGTGGCTCAATAAGAGATCAAGAGGTGATAGATGCCGCAAATAAAGCTAACATTAAAATGTTATTTACAGGAATTAGACATTTTAATCATTAATCATATCTTATCTATTTTTGCGGCGAGAATGAAATCGCTCTCAGCCAAGCCTTTGATAGCATGAGTAAAAATTTTTATTCTACAGTACCCCCAACCAAATGAAATATCCGGATGGTGATTTTCTTGTTCGGATATATTTCCAACTTTATTTACAAAATTTTGGCTTTCGATAAAATTTTTAAATTTAAATTCTTTAAGTAAATAGTAACTATCATCAGCATTATTTTTAACGTCCCACCCATCAACTTTTTTTAAATATTTATGTATTTCACTTTTATCAAATGGTGGTATGTTTCCTTCACAAGGAACACATTTTTTTTCTGCTAAATCGCTCATCTGTAAAACATATCTACTAATAAATGGAGCGGGCAAAGGGACTTGAACCCTCGACCTTCTCGTTGGCAACGAGACGCTCTACCACTGAGCTATGCCCGCAACAAATAAGAATTATATTACACACGATCTAGAACGGTCAACCTAAATAAAATGTCGCTATCGGTCATATAAATTTTTTACTATAATGATTTCATGAAAATTTATCCTAATATCATTCCGGTGTTTCCTTTAAGTGGTGTTATCTATTTTCCTAATACAAATCTTCCACTAAATATCTTTGAACAAAGATATATAGATCTTGTAAATGACACATATAAGAAAGATAAACTTATGGGGATGGTTCAATCACAAAAAAATGGATCAGAGGTTTATAAAATTGGTTGTTTAGGAAAAATTAGTGATCTTCAAAAAAGTAAAGATGGAAGAATTTTAATAAATTTGACTGGAATAACTAGATTTAGAATATTAGAGGAAATAAAAAATAGTAAATTATACAGAGAATTTAAAGTTGACTATAAAAATTTCGAAGTTGATTTGAAAAATTTTTCAGAAAGTTTAGGTACTGAAAAACTGATGGATAAAGCTAAGATTTTCTTTAGGAAGAATGGATTGTTATTAAATTGGAAAGAATTTGAAAAGCTAGATGAAATCCAAAAAATTAATACTTTGTCTATGATTTCGCCAGTGACTAATGAAGAAAAGCAAAAACTGCTTGAGTCATTAACAACCAAAGACAAAATTGAAACCTTAGAAAATATTATTAGCTTTTACCTCCATGAAGTTAATTTTAACAATCAAACTATACAATAATTTTAGTTAGCAGACTTGTTCATGGAGTCAAAAAAATCCGAATTATTTTTAGTATTTTTTAATTTAGAAATCAAAAATTCAATCCCGTCCATTGTACCCATTGGACTTATAATTCTTCTGAGAACATTCATTTTTGATAGTTCATCTTTTGCAAAAAGTAGTTCTTCTCTTCTCGTTCCTGATCTTGTTATATCAAGCGCTGGATAAATTCTTTTATCCGCAACTTTTCTGTCTAGGATTAATTCAGAATTTCCTGTGCCTTTAAATTCTTCAAAGATAACTTCATCCATTCTACTTCCGGTATCAATCAGTGCTGTAGAAATTATTGTTAGCGAGCCACCTTCCTCAACATTCCTCGCAGCTCCAAAAAATCTCTTTGGCCTTTGAAGTGCGTTTGCATCAACACCTCCAGTTAAAACTTTACCAGAGCTTGGTATTACAGCGTTATAAGCTCTTCCCAATCTTGTAATAGAGTCAAGTAGTATCACAACATCTTTTTTATGTTCAACCAGTCTTTTAGCCTTTTCAATAACCATTTCAGCTACAGCAACGTGTCTTGAAGCCGGTTCGTCAAAAGTAGAGGCAACTACTTCTCCTTTTACAGATCTCTGCATATCAGTAACTTCCTCGGGTCTTTCATCTATCAACAAAACCATTAAGTAGCACTCAGGGTGATTTGCCGTAATAGACTGGGCTATGTTCTGAAGAATTATTGTTTTTCCAGCTCTAGGTGGGGACACTATTAGTGACCTTTGCCCCTTACCAATTGGACTAACTAAATCAATTAACCTTGCTGTATTATCAGGTTTTTTTTCAATCTTTGTAGTCTCGACCTCTAGCTTAATTCTTTCATTAGGATAAAGCGGAGTAAGATTATCGAAAGCAATCTTATTTTTTCCTTTATCAGGATCATCAAAATTGATTTTATTCACTTTTAATAAAGCAAAATATCTTTCTGCATCTTTTGGTCCCCTGATTTCTCCCTCTACAGAATCCCCAGTTCTTAAACCAAATCTTCTAATCTGGCTAGGGCTTACGTAAATATCATCTGGACCAGGTAAGTAATTAGATTCAATCGCACGAAGAAATCCAAAGCCGTCTTGCAAAACCTCGAGAACTCCGGTTGCAGTAATTTGTTCATTTTTCTCAGCTAATTTTTTTAATATTGCAAAAAGTATTTCCTGCTTTCTTAAAGTGCTAGGGTTTTCAATGCCAAGTTTTTCAGCTTCATTTATTAGCTCTGCAGGATTTTTTTGCTTTAATTCTTGTAAATTCATGTGATTGTATTGATTTTAGGAATGTTCTTAAAATATAGTTTTTTTTTACAAAAATTCAAGACTGAGATTTATTTAAATTTTCTAAAAAATGACCAAATTTGGCTGTTTATAGCTTTAAATATAAAATTATTAATAAAATTTATGGAAAAAGTAGAAAATTTATGAATTTTTGACGATTAACTATATTCTACATTTCATCAAATTCACTTATGAATTTTTTTACTCTTTGCCAATCAGTGAATTCATAAGAATTATTTATATTTGTTGGTCCGCTGGTAACAAACATAATTAATCTTATTATATTTTTATTAATAAAGCTTAAGCTTGGATAGTCGATTTTACCTGCAAATACATCAAGCTTTTTTGGTTGCCAAGAAGATTTTTTTAAGAACTTTTTGATATAAGGGTTTGTATCTGAAGTATTTTTTTTTGGTTTACGTGCTACAACATTCACAGAAAAAAATGCACTTTTTTTTTTATCTAAAATATTTCTAAATTTGTTCACAAATTTATAAACTTTAGGGTTGTGTCTCCCGTACCTAATACTTGCACCAATAATAATCTGATCATATTTGTTTATATCTTTATGAAACGCTTCCTCTAAAGCAATTAGTTCATAAGAATTTTTGTTTGTGGAATTTTCCTTAATTGTTTCGCAAATTTTTTTAGTTTGACCATCTGTTGATGAATAAATTATTAAAGAGTTCATATTTTTTTAATAGATATGTTTTTTTATTAAATGTTGAAACAAATCAATGTGATCAGGACTATCATTTAGACAGGGGATGAGATCAAAATTTTCACCTCCACTGTTAATAAAAGTTTCTCTGCCAGCCATGTTTATTTCTTCTAAAGTTTCTACACAATCAGATGCAAATCCTGGGCAAATTATTAATAAATTCTTTACTCCATTTTTTGGTAGATCTTCCAATGTTTTGTCTGTGTATGGCTTTAACCACTCTTGAGGTCCAAATCTTGATTGGAACGTAGTTTTAATCTCAATATTATTTAATTTTTCTCTCATTAATCTAGTAGTTTTTTGACAATAACATTGATACGGATCTCCTTTATCAAAGTAAGATTTTGGAATACCGTGGTAGGATGAAACAATTAAATCAGGTTTCCAATTTATTTCATTAATTTTTTTCTCAACGCTCTTCACTAAGGCATCAATATATTTTGTCTCACTTTCATAATGAGGTATGATTTGAAGGCTTGGTTGCCATCTCATATTCATTAAAGAACGATATACTTCATCGCAAACTGTAGCAGTAGTTGCTGCAGCGTATTGAGGGTATAAAGGTAAAATAACTATGTGTTCACACCCCTTCTCTTTAAGCTCGCTTAAACGTAATTTAATACTAGGATTTCCATATCTCATTGCAAAATCTACTATGATTTTTTCATTTGCGATTTTATTACTAAGCTTTGTGGCTTGGTTTCTTGTAAAGAATAATAAAGGTGACTCGTTTGTATCTTTTTTCCAAATTTTCTTATAAGCGTGAGCTGTTTTTGAAGGTCTAAAAGTTAGAATAAACAAATTTAGTATTATTTGCCAGATAAACGGGTTGACTTCTATAACTCTTCTATCAGATAAAAATTCTTTTAAGTATTTTCTAATATCCCACCAGCCTGTAGAATCTGGTGTTCCCAAATTGATAATTAAAACTCCTGTTTTGCCAAACTTTACTTGCGGATGGTTTTTATCCATTAAAATTCCTATAAAATTTTACTAGTTTAAGTACTTTATCAGGATCTGTTTCTGGAAGTAAACCATGACCTAGATTAAAAATATAAGGTATATCCTTAAAAGTTTGTATATATTTAGTCGCTCCTTTATACATTTCTTCATCAGTTTTAAATAATATTCCAGGATCAAGACCTCCTTGCACTACTACATTTTTTAACTTTCTTTTTGCCCAATCAGGGTCGATTTCAGCGTCTATATTTATGCCGTCTGGTTTTACTAGTTTGTTAAAAACTTCATATTTTTCTCTAATTCCTTTCGGAAAACAAATGTTAGGAATTTTTTCTTCTTTACATCGATCGACTAGTTTTGCATTAGGTTCTATACAATATTTTTGAAAATTCTCATTGGGGATTAATCCAGCCCAAGAATCAAAAATTTGAACAACATTTGCCCCTGCATTAATTTGATTTTTAATATGTAAAAATAAAAATTCAGTAAGTTTGCCTAAGATCTTATCAATCTCTTGGGTATTATTATTTAATTTATTTAAATCTATTTTAGTTTTATTTTCTCTAAAATCTAACATATAAACTAATAATGTCCATGGTGCTCCAATAAATGAAATTAACGACTTATCTTTTTCAAGTTTTTTTCTTGTAATCTCGATTGCTTTATATACAGGGTCTAAACTTTTTAAAAAACTTTCTTCCTTGATGCTTAGAAATAATTCTAACGAAAATTTATTAAGTTGTGGTCCATGATCTTTTTTAAATTCAACTTTCTGACCTAATGCCCATGGCACCATTAATATATCTGAAAAAATAATTGCCGAATCTAAATTAAATCTTTTGATAGGTTGTAAAGTTATTTCTGAGCTTAATTCACTATTTAAACAAAGATCAATGAAATCTGGGTTTTTTAGTCTTATTTTTCTAAATTCAGGTAAATATCTTCCTGCTTGTCTCATAAACCAGATTGATTTACAAGAAGTTCTGTTGATCAATATATTTTTAAGTTCACTCATATTAAATAATAGTTTTTTTAAAACTTGTTTCTTATATTAGGACCTGTTTATTGCACTTATAAGTTTTTATACAATTTTTATACATAATAAGATTAATAACTTTTTAAAAAAAGGGCTATATTGTTTACTTTATTAACCTTATTAACATTAGTAAAACAACATTATAAACATCTAATAAAATGTTTAAAAAATGTTAATTAATGTTAATTTTTATTCTTCATATTATTAAAAAAGTGAAAAACCATTGATTATTAATTATTTGTTAACAAGGATATGAACGAAAAATACAATGTATATCTTGTGTCTGACTCCACCGGAGAAACGCTAGATAGAATATTCTTGTCTCTCAAGTCGCAATTTGCAAATTTCGAGTATGAAAAAAAAGAATTTGCATTCGTTAGAACACAGCAACAGATTGATAAAATCATTGATGAATGCATTAAACTGGAAAACTCTTTGATTTTATATACAATCGTTGAAACTAAACTTGCTAAATATATTTCTAATCAAAGCCAAAAAAGCAATGTTCCATGCTTTGGCATTCTTGGGAATCTTATTCTAAGTTTTTCTAAGTTGCTCAATCAAAAAGCAATTCATAAACCAAGCGCACAGCATGTGTTAGATGACGACTATTATAGAAGAATCGAAGCTATACAATTTACTATGATCCATGACGATGGTAAAAAAGTGGATGATTTAAACGATGCTGATGTGATCTTATTAGGCGTGAGCAGAACAAGTAAGACGCCTACTTCAATTTATTTAGCGAACAGAGGTTTAAAAACTATAAACATCCCTTTAATCCCCGATCAAGAAATTCCAAAAGATTTAGTCAAAAATAAAAAATCATGTATTATTGGTTTAGTAGCTGATCCTGGTCGACTAGCAGATATAAGAAGAAATAGAGTGGCAATAATGAAAGATCATAAATTAAAAGAATATACGGACATTGATTTTATAAAAAAAGAGTTATCGAACTCAAAAGATCTTTTTAGAAAAAATAATTGGCCTGTTATCGACGTAACAAGAAGATCTGTTGAAGAAACTGCTGCATCAATTTTGAAAATAATCGAAATAAAAAAACACAGATGAAAATAATTTTGGCATCTAAAAGTGGTGTAAGAAAAAAAATTTTAGATAACCATAATATCAAATCTGAAGTAATCGTTTCAAATGTTGATGAGGAGGAAGTTAAATTATCTCTTATCCAGGAGGGCGCCTCCCCTTTAATTATTTCAAAGAATCTGGCTGAAATTAAATCAATTAAAGTCAGTAGTAAAAATCCCGACAGACTTGTAATTGGAGCCGATAGCGTTATTTCCTTAAATAATAAATTGATTAATAAACCTAAGTCGAGAGAAGAAGCTTTGGAAATTCTAAAAAAATTAAATAACTCCAAACATTACTTAATAAGTTCAGCTTGTATCTCGAAGAATGGATCCATGATTTGGAACTATTCTGAGTCGTCAGAACTAAAAATGAAAAACCTATCAGAAAAGGAATTATTGACATACTTAAAAAAGATTAAAACAGAAACTTTACTAGCTTATGGGGTATACCAAGTGGAAGCCGCGGGAAAAGAGTTATTTGAGTATATAAAAGGCGACCATGAATCAATAATGGGATTACCCATAAAAGAAATAATAAACTATATTAAACTTATCAGATGACTAAAAAGTTTGGCATAATTGGTGATCCAATCAAACACTCCCTATCTCCTGCTCTGCATAATTACTGGTTCAAAAAATACAATATTGATGCAAACTACTCTATAATTCAGGTTAAAGAACACGAAATACCAAAAATCGTAAACAAAATTAGAAAAAAAGAATTAACAGGAATCAATATAACTTTACCTTATAAGCAAAAAATTGTCCCACACATTGATATATTAATTAATGATGCAGAAGCCACAGGTTCTGTAAATACTTTATATCTTGACGACAAAGGAACAATTATCGGAGAAAATACAGATGTTTTCGGATTACAAGCAGCATATCTAAAAGAACTTGATAAAAACTCTATAAAAAAAGTTTTAGTAATAGGTGCTGGAGGTGTTTCGCCTTCTGTAATTTTATCACTTCAAAAGTTTGGAGCCAAAGAAATATTTTTAACAAATAGAACAATGGAAAAATGTTTTTTCTTTAAAAAAAAATTTAAATTTTTAAACATAATAAAATGGGAAGATCTAAAAAAAAAAATCATCAACTTTGATATAATCGTTAACGCAACCAGCCTAGGATTAAAAAACGGGATAGATTTTGATTTTGATTTTAATCCAGTTAAAAAAAATTTAATTTATATTGATACTATTTATAATCCATTAGAAACAAAAACACTCAAGTTCTTAAAAGAAAAAGGAAATAAAGTTTTTAATGGGTTAGATATGTTTATTTACCAAGGGCAAAAGGCTTTTTATCTATGGAATAAAATTAATCCTGAAATAAATGAGGAATTAATAGAAATATTATTATCAAAATTAAAATGAAAAAAATTGGTATTACCGGATCTTTAGCCTCAGGAAAAACTACGGCTAGCAAAATTTTATCTTTCAGAAAGGGACCACTTTTTAGTGCTGATAAAATTGTTAAAAAACTTTATAAAAATAAAGATTTTAAAAAAGTTTTGATTAAAAAACTAAAAATAAAAAATAATTCTAATTTAAAGAAAATATTGAGAAAAAAAATTCTCTCTGATAAATCGTATTTAAATAAACTAGAAAAATTAATTCATCCCCTAGTAAGAGCTCAAATGAAAAACTTTATAAAAAGAAACAAAACTAAAAAATTTGTTTTTTTCGAAATTCCTTTGTTAATTGAGAGTAAGCTTTTTAGAAAATTTGATATAATCATTTTTATTAGAGCGAAAAAAAGCTTAAGATTAAAAAGATTTAAATCAAAGGGCGGCAACAAAAGACTTTTTGATGTTCTTGATAAGAAACAACTTAGCGATCAAAATAAAATGAAATATTGTGATCATGTAGTTGTGAATAATAAAAATTTAGTAATTTTAAAGAAAAACTTATTATATATATTATCCAAATATGAGTGAAATATTTTTAGATACAGAGACAACTGGACTATCTTTTAATGAGGGTCATAAAATTGTAGAGATAGCTTGCATAGAAACAAATGATTTAATACCAACAGGAAAAATATTTCATAAGTTGATCAATCCTGAAAGAAATGTACCCGACGAGGCCTTTAAGGTTCATGGTTTTTCCTCTGATTTTTTAAAAGATAAAGAGACCTTCAATTTAATAGCAGATGAATTTTTAAATTTTATCAAGGGAAAAAAAATTATAATACATAATGCCCCATTCGATATTAGTTTCTTAAATGGTGAACTAAATCAAATCAAAAAGGAAAAAATAAAAAATAATACAATAATAGACACTCTTGAAGCAGCTAGAAACAAATTTCCTGGTTCATCAAACTCATTAGATGCACTATGTAAAAGATTTAATATAGATCTTTCAAAAAGGACGAAGCATAATGCTTTGTTAGACTGTGAGCTTTTAAGAGAAGTTTACATTAATCTTTTAGACGCAAAAGAACCAAAACTCAATTTATCTTCAGCACGTAATGAACTAAACGTAGTCAAAAAGGAAATTTATAACAAACAAGTTATAAAAATTTCAGAATTAGAGATAAAATTACACAAAGAGTTTTTAAAAAAAGAGTTAAAAAAAAATTTCTATTGAGCTTTTCTTGTATCGTAAAGTTTTTGAAAATCTACACTTTCATTAATTTTAATATCTCTAAATCCAGAATTTTCAAATAAACTTACGAATACTTTTCTTAAATCACCATATATTTCAGTTGGAATACTTACTAATACAATTTTTTCAATTTCATCTTTTTCAATTTTATTATTTGAAATTTCAACAATTGCAGAAAAGTCAATTTGAGCATTTATTTTTTCAAAATCTTCTCTTGTTGGTGTTAAATTTATAGATGTTGTTACCTCTATCAAATTTTGTTTAATTTGATTGCTTTTAATATCAATATTTATTTTATAATTAGCTATATCTTTAGTTAAGTGAAAAAATGTTTTAGTGTTTGGAATATTAAAATTTAGTTTTTTTATGTATTTTCCAATAATTTTATAATTCATCTTTATCTTTTTGTTTATCTATTATTTCACCGTCAATTATTTTGTTGTTATTTATAATATCCTCAGACTTGATATTTTTTTTCAAAATTAATTTAAACAAAATTTTTCTCGAAATTGGTATCAGTAGAAAAAAACCAATTACATCTGTAAAAAAACCTGGGATAATTAACAATAATGCCCCAAAAGCAATAGATGCTCCCGACATTATCTCGTAAATTGGAGCTTTGTTTTGATATAAATTAGTTATGCCTGACTTTAGAGTTTGTATTCCCTGCAATCTTGCATAATAAATACCGATAATTGCAGTAAAAAATATCAGTGCAATAGTATTTAAAGCACCTATTTCTCCTCCAATTTGGATGAATAAAAAAATCTCTAATGCTGGTAATACTACAAAAATCAATAAAAATGAGTTCATTTGTCTGATACAAAATTATATTATTCATGTATATTTATCAAATTATGAGTAATAGTTTTGGCTATTTAGATATAATTTTACTAGGAATGATTGCGGGGTTTATAATTTTGCGATTAAGAAGCATTTTAGGAAGAAAAACTGGCCATGAATCTAAAGTGTATCCAAGTTTTGCTGAAAAAAAATTCAGCATGCCACAGAAAGATGCTGAGCCAGTTGAAAAGAACTTAGACATTTTAGAAGGCAAAGAGAAAAAAGAATTTTTAAGAGGAGCCGAAATAGCTTATGAAAGTATTTTAACCTCATTTGCTACTGGGGACTTAATCAAATTAAAATCACTTCTTTCTCAAAGTATGTTCTCTAATTTTTCAGAAGCGATCAAGTCTAGAAATAAAGAAAACATTAAGTCAGAATTCACTTTTATCGGTGTAAAAGAATCGTCTGTTGAAAAATACGAGAAGATTAAAGATAATATGTTTGCAACAGTCAAGTTTGTTGCAGAGGTAATTTCAGTGAAAAAAGACAAAGAAAACAAAATTATAGAAGGAAATCCAGACAAAATAAAATTTGTAACTGATAGTTGGAAATTTACAAAAAATATAAATCAAAAAAGTCCTAATTGGTATTTATCTGAAATTATAAGTAAGTGATCAAAAAAAAAGATCATTCACAAAAAAATAGACAAATTTGGGAAGAGTATATAAAAAATCCTTCTGACATTTTTGACAAAGAAAACAATCAATATTTAGATTTAAAAAAAAATAATCGCTATAAATTTGATTTACATGGTTTTTCCTTAGACAGTGCAAATAAAAAAGTAAAACAAATTATATTGTTTTGCATTAGAAAAAAATATAAAGAAATCTTATTTATTACCGGAAAGGGAACACATTCTACAAATGAAAAAGATATTTATGTTTCAAAAGATTTTGGAAAACTTAAATATTCTGTACCGGATTTTATAAAATCTGATCAAGAACTAAAAGATTATATTCTCTCTATAGATCAAGCCGATCTTAAAGATGGCGGCGAGGGCGCAATATTAATTAGATTAAAAAAGTTATAAAATAAATTTAGTTAGATCTGTGTCTTTTACTAAATTACCTAGATTGTTCTGAACAAATTCTTTATCTACGGTAATTGTTTCTCCAGCTTTATCTGTAGCATTGAAACTTATTTCATCAAGAACTTTCTCAATTATAGTATGTAGTCTTCTTGCTCCAATATTTTCCACTGATGAGTTTACTTCTGCAGAAATCTTTGCAAGCATATCTATTCCATCCTCCGAAAATTCCAAATTAACATCTTCAGTTTTTAATAATGCCTTGTATTGTTTAATTAAACTATTGTCTGGCTCTTTTAATATTCTTTTAAAGTCATCTTCGTTAAGCGCATTAAGCTCAACTCTTATTGGCAACCTACCTTGTAACTCAGGTAAAAGATCTGATGGTTTTGCTAATTGAAAGGCACCAGATGCTATAAATAATATATGGTCTGTTTTAATTGGGCCATGTTTTGTGCTAACGGTTGTACCCTCGATTAATGGTAATAAATCTCTCTGCACTCCCTCTCTAGAAACATCACCGCCAACTCTATCGCTTCTGGCCGAAACTTTGTCAATTTCATCGAGAAAGACTATTCCATTTTCCTCTGTAGATTTTTTTGCTTCTTTTACAATTTTATCTTCCTCAATCATTTTATCTGACTCTTGTGCTATTAAAATGCCATGAGACTCTTTTACAGTCATTTTTTTCTTTTTACCTTTTTTTCCTCCTATTGATTTACCTAAAATATCTCCAAGATTAACCATTCCAACATTTCCGCCAGGCATTCCTGGTATTTCAAAACTTTGGACTCCAGTCGATGTGTCTTGTACTTCAATTTCAATTTCATTGTCATCTAAGTCTCCATCTCTAAGCCTTTTTCTGAAGCTTTCCCTTGTGGCAACACTGGCTTTATTGCCGACTAGGGCATCTAATACTTTTTCTTCAGCTTTTAATTCTGCTTTGGCTTTAACTTCTTTTCTTTTTCTTTCTCTTTCCATTGCAATAGCAATTTCAATTAGGTCTCTAACAATTTGCTCTACATCTCTTCCAACATAACCTACTTCGGTAAACCTGGTTGCTTCTACTTTTATAAATGGAGCCTCTGCTAATTTTGATAGCCTTCTAGAAATTTCCGTTTTTCCTACACCAGTAGGACCAATCATCAAAATATTTTTCGGTAAAACTTCATCTCTCATTTCATCTGAAAGGGCTTGCCTTCTCCACCTGTTTCTTAATGCAACAGCTACGGCTTTTTTTGCTTCTTTTTGACCGATGACGTACCTATCTAATTCTGAAACTATTTCTCTAGGTGAAAGAGCGCTTACTTTTGAGCCGTTATTTTTTGATCCCTTAACTAATTTTAGATTTGCCTCTTTTTTTGATTTAGACATTAAATTTTTTCCATTGTCACGTTATTATTTGTAAAAACACATATATCTGATGCAACCTTAAGTGCCTTCCTTGCGATTTCCTCTGCCTGCATATCAGTTTCTATTAAGACTTTCGCTGCAGCTAGCGCATAATTTCCTCCGGATCCAATACCTATAATTCCATCTTCAGGTTCTAAAACATCTCCTGTTCCGGATATAATAAAACTGTGTTTCTTATCAGCTACTGCCATCAATGCTTCTAATCTTCTTAAAAATTTATCGCTTCTCCAATCTTTAGCTAATTCGACAGCAGCTCTTTGTAAATTTCCTGCGTGTTTTTCGAGTTTAGCTTCAAGTCTTTCAAATAAAGTTAACGCATCAGCTGTCGACCCAGCAAACCCTGCGATTACTCCTCTACTTTCAATTTTTCTTACTTTTTTGGCTTTGCTTTTCAAAACTGTATTACCAAGACTCACTTGTCCGTCTCCAGCTACAATAGTTTCCCCTCCTTTTCTTAGAAGGACAATTGTAGTACCGTGCCATTTTTCAGCTGTATTCATGGAGTTATATGTGGAGATTATTTTGAGATCTTCAATAGTGATTTATTGATAAA
>MDTD01083149.1_pt1 | contig 14360 bp, 13 predicted proteins | sample 811221 | NCBI WGS metagenome assembly MDTD01 (sample SAMN05326646, study PRJNA326480) | marine metagenome | isolation source: seawater | place: Pacific Ocean: South West | collected 2011
AGAGAAGAAAAATTGTGAAAAATACGTGCCTTTGCACCGGCGGCCTCCATGACGTCTGTATACGTCACCTTCTGCGATTGTGCCAAGGTTCACCCAGGAGGCACAAGTGGGAACCTAGTGTTTTAGTTTAAGTACCCGTACGGCGTTCTTCCAATAAAGATGTTCTAGAACGTCAGAAGGGAGGTTCACGGCATCGATCTTCCACTTTCCTTGAATGGGAGTCGGATGGTCGATTTGCGTCTCGGATCCTTCAAAATAGCGCCAATGGGCATCATAAAATGGTTTGATATCGTTTGCTGTCGGAGTTTCTCTACCGTGAGAGCCCAGCATGATGCTTCTACCGCTCAGTCCGAGATCGGTACCGAAGAGAATGCGTTCTTTATGGCGAATGAAGAACTCCCTCACTTGTTTGGGGGGGTGTCGGCCAAATTCAGGAATGCGTGCTGAGGTATCGATGAGCATATTTGGATACGTGTTTAGCCACGCATCGACAGCGTTCAGGTCTTCGGGATTGTTTCCGAAATGGACGCAGATAAATGTGGTTTTGGGGTGTCGCTTGATCATCCGATTCCTCTCATCGAATAGTGTCTGGCGACTTGGACTGGAGGGGTCAGCCATGGACCAGGATGGATGGAGGCTTAGTTCTTCATACCGCTCGTTTTCAGGGTTCACGGGATCCCAGAAAGCCTTGGGATCTCCGGTGTGAATGGCAACAGGTACGCCGAGTTTCCCCGCCATCTCCCACAAAGGGTCGAGTTCAGGCCAGTCGACAGGTATGCGTTTCCCGTCCACATCTCGAAGACCTATTCCTAATATTTTAGCGATCTTAAGGCCCCTGAAACCACGTTTGCTGACGGCTTGTTTGAGACGCTTTGCTTCCGTAAGTCCGAAATTAAGTTCCGCGGCACGTCGCCAGCGTGGACTGTAAAACGGGATAAGTCGTGGCTCTCGCTGGTTCATTTTTTGGCTCATCAGAATGCGCTTATCGGTTGAGCCTCCCGATAGATTGACCATGGAGCGAATTCCGTTTTCGTCGAGTGTCGAGCGAAGGAGCCTAAATGCCCGAGGACTAATGTGGCCATGAACATCAATGACGGAAGGACGTTCATATCCAATACGCCAGGAAGGACCCTTTGGAGGCTCCTTGGCAGAGATGGCGGGGGCATTCTCAGAACCGGGCTGACTCCCTAAGGTTGGAGTGGCTACGATTCGCGTTGTCGTTTGGGTTGTTTGGGGCTTGCAGCCGGACCCAGCGATCAACAGGGAGAAAAGTGCGCCAACAAAGAGAGAATGCATGTGTTTAAAAAGGTCCTGCATTTCTCCAAGCGTACCAGACGTTCTTCTCATAGGCAGAATACCAAATACAAAGATGCGATTGCTCTGTCGCGCAAGAAGCCGGAAAGATGATCGTAAAACTTCCAAAGCTCGACCGCTTCCATTCTAATCGGACACGTCTATACTGACATCTAACCAACCATTGGGTGAAACACTCTTGTCGACAGGTCAACCAAGATTTCAGGTGCGCTTCTGGGGCGTACGGGCCAGCATTCCGACGCCAGGTCCCAGCACAGTGAAATACGGTGGTAACACCACATGCATCGAGGTTCGATGTGATGACACTGTCATCTTGATTGACTCAGGCACAGGTGCCCGAGGTGCCGGTGAGAAGATGCTGCGAGAGAGTAACGGTCCCCTTTCGGTGACCGTAGTTTACAGTCATCTTCACATGGATCACATTCAAGGACTCCCCTTCTTCGGACCGATCTATGAGTCAGAAACGCAGTTCGTAGCGTACTGTCCCCAACAAGAAAAGCGGACAAGCCGTCAGTTTTTTGAATGGCATATGTCAAACCCTTGGTTTCCGGTTGATTTGAAAAACCTCGGGGCAAAGTTAGAATTTAAAGACGTCGAACCCGGTGCGTGCTTCGACGTCGGACCCGCGAAAATCAGTACATGCCCAATCAATCATCCGGGTGGAGCCATGGCGATTCGTGTGGACCACCGGGGGCACGCTTTTGTGCAAGCGTCTGACGTGGAGCATGAGGGGACAACTCCCGACCCGATACTCACCAAGCTCTCGCAGGGCGCTGACTTCCTGAGTTATGACTCGACCTATGTTGAGGGGCCTGAGTACGAGAAGCACCGCGGTTGGGGGCATAGTACATGGACAGCAGGATTACGTGTCGCTGAGGCTGCGGGTGTTAATCGATTTATCGCGTTCCACCACGATCCTAGCCACGATGATGCATTCATGGACGGTATTGCACGAGATGTTGATGCTGCGAGACCAGGCTCTCTCGTCGCTCAGGAAGGAATGTTACTCGATCTTCTCACCGGAGAAATCGGAAGAGAATAGCTGCGTTGGAACGCCCCTGCGCCCTAGGACTGAATAAAGAGTCTCGCTGGTGTGTTGCGCGTTTCAGTGGACAGGAGGCACGTACCATGTCGCTCAAGAATATCGCATTGATCGTTGGAGTATGCCTGGTCGGCTTGCCCACTATAGCATCTGCTCACCCTTCTAAGTTTCCTCATCGCCACGTTGAGGAACTTCAGAAGCCAAAGAAGCAGCCAGTGAAACGGCAGCAAACACAAGAAAGACGTTCTTACATGACGTTCTCGTTCGGCCCCACTCTCAACTACACATCATCCGAGCCCGGTGATCTGCCACAAGAATTGCTCGAACTCGGAGGAGGGATTGATCTGGCGTTTAACGTGCGCATCAACCCGTATGTCGGTTTTCGTATGAACGGTATGCTGAGTATTCACGACGGGCGAGAGCAGGCGTCCGACAAAGGAGCATTCCTTTCTGGCGTTACGGGCGACGCACTTATTTATATTCTGCCTCAGGCTCAACGCATCGAGCCTTACGCAGTCGTCGGAATAGGTGCATTTGGGCTAGACGGAGCTAATTTTTTACTTCCGCTCCAGGGGTTTGGAGCGCAGCTCGGTCTTGGAATTCGAGTTCGTTTAAATCCGGTTACGTCACTGGCGCTTGAGGGACTCTCTCGCATAGCATACATGGACAACAGTCAAGACCGCCTTCCAGACGAACCCTTTGAGTCTGCGGTGCTTTTTCTTCAGTCTGCCAACTTGAAGTTGGTTCTAGACCTTTAGTTCGGAGAAGAGTTCTAGGCTCTGTTTTTTTGCCCATTGGTTCGCTCGATTTACAGTGCGTCTATGGTCATCGATCTGGTCGTCGCGTCACTCCTAGGGATTTCTTTGTTCCGTGGATGGGTCCGTGGATTTCTCTTTCAGCTAGCGCAAGCCGGTTGGGCGTTTGCTGCATTTTTGGTCGCCCGATTTCTTGGTCCGGCACTTGAACCGACGGTGATCGACATCCATATACCTGCGCATATGGCGCCGACGGTAGCCTTTTGTGCAGCATTCGTTCCGGTCTATTGGGGGGGCTCGTACATTATTTACAAGGTCACCCGAGAATTTCATGAAAGCGTCAAAGGGCTGACTCGATCCGACCGCCTTCTCGGTATGTTAGTCGGGGGCTTAAAGGGTGGCTTACTCGTCTATATTAGCTTTGTTGTACTCATCATGACTCATCGGCTCTCCGGTAGTCTCCCGATTCCCTACGCATCGAGTGTGAGCGGGCGCTTGGTGATGCAGAATAACTTCTTGGATTCGGACGAATTTCCAAGGGCGCGTGCCTTGAAGGCACTGGTTAAGTTGGGATACTTGGCATACTCAGCAGACACGCTTCATCTCATTCAGGATCCTCATTTTCACGCCATATTGACCCACCCCAAAGCGGAGTGCTTGCGGAGTAAAGAGATGGTCAAGGCACTGATAGACCAGGATTGGGTCACTGTCTTGAAGAACGAGGAAGTTTGGGACCTTCTCGATGAGCCTGATATTCAAGAACATCTTAATGCAATTGAGGAAGGGGAGAAGCTCAAGGAGAGACGTAATACCGTTGATGATATTCCCACGTATTACCTCAACCCGGATGACCCCAGCGGGGGTTAATCGCTGTGCGGAACGGCAGCAAGAACGGCAACATAGATCTCTTTAGCTCCGGCTTTCTTGAGAGATTTAGACGCTGCATGAAGGGTTCTTCCGGTCGTTCGGACATCGTCCACTAAGAGGAGAGTCTTATCTAGCGCACGCTCATTGGCGGTGAACCCGTGTCGAACGCGTAAGAGACGTTCCTGTCTTGAGAGCCCCCGAGCAGGTCGAATGCCCCTTTTCAGCTGAAGCACATTGGTCGTACATCTCAGTCCGCAGTGTGTTGAGATGGCTCGGGCTAACTGCCCTGCTGGGTTAAAACCGCGATTAAACCCGCTACGAAACGACGTCGGCATTGCAATGATTTCAGTTTCATTAGGCAGAGCAAGTAGCCAGTCATCACTGAGCGCCTGCACCATCAGCGTTGCCATGGTTTTGCCGAGGTCGAGTCTAGGCTTATTCTTCCAGGCGACAATCGCGTCTCGTATTGCGCCTCCATACGCGAACGCAGAGCGTGTTTGGCTAATGGGAGGCGGATGCAGGAGACAGGCCTGACATCTGAAGTTAGCTATTGGGGTGGGGAGATGAAGGAATACGTCACCGCACTGGGTACATGAGACATCGCTAGCGGGGACAAGTGTCTCCCTGCAGATGTTACAAAAACCTTCTTTTTCGACGGGGGAAGAGCATGCGATACATCGCAAGGGCCACAAGGCATTAAGAAATCGGTTGAGCATGGTGATGCTCTGTACGCAAGGCGTGTGCCAATACTATTTGTGGTAGGGCTCTCCCTTTAAAATGCTGTGGGCCCGATAAAGCTGCTCCCAAAGAACAACTCGTGCAAGGTCATGGGGAAGGGTCAGTCGGCCGAAAGACCAGATTTCATGCGCGCGCTTTTTGACCTGGGGCGAGAGCCCATGGGCACTTCCAAGGACAAAGCAAATCGCTTGATATCCGCCGGACATCCATGATTGCAGATGGTTGGCTGCTTCTGGTGAGGTCCAAGGTTTTCCTGTCGGGTCAAGTACGACCAAGCGATCTCTTGGACCGACTGCGGCGAGAATTTTCTCACCTTCTCGATCGAGAGCCTGTGCAATCGCTCGTGCGCTTGTATCGCCTAGTTTCTCGGCCTTGAGATAACGTTCTTCCACTCGGAGATTACGTATCCGCTTTTGGTAAAGTTTAGAGGCTTCCTCAAGAGGACCCTTGGATACGCTTCCTGGATGTAGAAGCCTAAGAATCACTGCCGTAGGGATCCTGATACGCCTTTTCGACGAAGGGAAGATCGAGTTCCACCGCATCATCCCAGAGTTCTTCGAGCTGGTAAAAGTCGCGCGTCGGTTCATAAAAAAGATGAACAACGACATCTGAGAAATCCAAGATAACCCAGTGGTTATTGTCGGTTCCTTCGACTCGAAAAGGCTGGAGTCCAAGTTCGGCTTTCACGCGTTTTTGGATGTGATCGCGCAAAGCACCGACCTGTCGATCGGAATGACCGCTCAAAATAATAAAGTAGTCGGTGTATTGAACTTGCTCTCGGACGCGAAGGGCCACCAAGTTTTCGGCCTTCTTCTCGTTTGCGATTTGGGCGATGGCGAGTGCCACTTCCTCGCTTTCAAGTGGTTCGAGTTCAACGCCCTGATCTGTGCTTTCGCCGGTATCGCTCAAAATGTCCTGCGCTCCTAAGAGGGATTAGCTCCGGATGTGTCCGTCGCCGTGTACGACAAACTTACGTGTTGTTAACTCTTCTAGCCCCATCGGTCCATAGGCATGTAGTTTGGACGTGCTTATTCCAATCTCAGCGCCGAGCCCAAGCTCGCCACCATCGTTGAAGCGCGTGGATGCGTTGTGAAGGACGCAACTCGACGGAACCTCACGAATGAAGCGTGTGCCAAGGGCCTTATCATTGGTTACGATCGACTCGGTGTGTCCGGATCCGTGTCGCTCGATGTGATCGATGGCCTCGTCCGCACTATCTACCATGCGAACCGCCAATGTGAGGCTCAGGAATTCAGCATCCCAGTCATCATCCGTCGCAGCATGGGCGGCGGGCCAAAGAGTGCGTAATCGACTATCGACTCGCAATTCGACGCCAGCCTCTGCGTACCTCTTAAAGAGTCGTGGAACCAAATCTCGAGCGATGTCCCGATGTAGGAGTAGTGTCTCCATAGCGTTGCAGACACCGGGTCTTTGGACTTTAGCGTTGAAGGCTATTTCCTCTGCCATTTCAAGATCAGCCGCTGCATCGACGAAGACGTGGCAAACACCTTTATAGTGCTGAATCACAGGAACCGTTGCGTTCTCTGTCACGTACCGGATCAATCCTTCACCGCCACGAGGGATGACGAGATCGACTGTTCGATCCTGTCGAATGAGGTCAGCTATCACGTGTCGTTCACTGGTGGCGACCGCTTGAATCACATTTGGATCAAGTCCCTCCTGCTCCAAAGCCTCTCGCATGAGTGAAACAAGGATACTGTTGGAGTGGTGGGCTTCTTTACCACCTTTAAGGATGGGTGCGTTCCCACTTTTGAGACAGAGAGCCCCTGCATCGATAGTCACGTTCGGACGGGATTCGTAAATGATGCAAATCACTCCTAGCGGGATACGCATACGTGCGATTTGAAGCCCATTTGGTCGCTTTTCCGGGCTTTCGATCCGACCGATGGGATCGTGGAGATCTGCAACCTCTTCCACACCAACGGCCATACTCTCGATGCGTTCAGGAGTCAGTCGTAGACGGTCCATGAGGGCGTCTGAAAGCTCCATTTTCCGTCCTTGCTCAAGGTCCAATGCATTGGCAGCTAAAATCTCGCCGTGCCGTTCACGGATCAACTCTGCCAATCGATGTAGCACCTTGTTTTTCGCATCGGAAGACGCTGTTGCAATCGTCCTTGATGCACGGCGAGCACGCTGAGCCAATGTTTGAGCGAGTTTATCCGTTGAGACCTCTTGATTAGCCACGATGACTCACCGCCCTTCCTCGTCTTCTCCGGCTCCACGCTCTCACAAAGAGAAAGAGTGGCAGGAGTGGAACCACGATAGCTGCTCCCCAGAGAATAGCGTAGTGGCTGTAGTCGGAGGGCATATCGCCATCGAGGAACATGTAGAAGCTGTCGATGTCGCGATGTGGAAGCGTCTTCTTGAAGGTGTCTACGGCTGTACGGGCTGACCGCGGTACATCTGCGATCCGCACCAATCGCCCTTCCCCCGAAAACGTCGTTTCAAGATTTTCCGGGAAAACCAGTCTGTCTTGGATGAGTTCGAGGAATTCTGGTTCGATTGCAATTGTGGCGCCTGCGTGTCCCGGTGCTTCTGGGAAGGGCTGTTCTGTTCGTACGAGCAGATTGAACAACGGACACAGGAAATACCGGTTGGCTTTTCGCTCGGAATCCACCTCTTCGTCGGCTTTTTTCACCGGCTCCATAGCGCGTGTCACCAACATGCCACTTATGGAAACGTAACTGTTATTTTCGAATGTGATATCGCGTTGACCGTCTTTCCACTGCTCCTTCAAGTCGCCTAAATTCACGGGCTTGGACCCGTCTTGAAGCCAGTAATTGAACTCGTTTCGCGTTTCGTACATCACGTAGGCGCTAACAAAGATGACAAGAAGGGCGAAGAGCCCCCTCCAGCGCGTTGTATCGGGCTTGTAGAAGCCGTCTTCACTCTCATCAAGTTCCGCAAACTGACCCTGTTGGTCGGGCTGCGAACGAGCGTCCCACTGGCCGAAGAGTTCTTCGAGCTGTGCTTTGCGGGTTTCTTTATCGGATTCGGCCACCGAGATTCCTCCTGATACAGAACAGCATGGCGTCCACGACCGGCCTGGGGGTATAACACGGGGCGACCCAGGCCGAAAGGACACAAAATTGTCGGACCCACCTGCATTTCCCCTCAGTGAAGCCCTCGCTCGTGTGATCGGTCCAGATGGACTTCTTCACCAGCGTTTGAAGGGTTACGAAGCTCGCGAGGGTCAGGTTGAGATGATGCGATCGGTTGTCCAAGCGATCGAGGATGAACAAATTCTCCTGGTGGAAGCCCCAACCGGAACGGGTAAAAGTCTTGCATACTTGATCCCCAGCCTTTTGTCGGGACGTAAAACTGTCGTTTCGACGGCGACTCGCACGCTTCAGGATCAACTCTTCCATAAAGAGCTTCCTTTCATTCGTAACGAGCTGGAAATCCCCTTCCAAGCAGCGCTGCTTAAGGGACGCACAAATTACCTTTGCCTTCACCTGCTTTCCGAGTGTGTGGGCCATTCAGAAACCTTCCAAGCGAATCGTGAGTGGATGGTACGACTCTTGACCTGGTCTCGGGAAACAGCCACTGGAGATAGAGCGGAACTCAGTGAGCTTCCGGATGATTCTCCCTTGTGGCCGCAGGTGTCGACAGGGGCTGAGGGATGCTTGGGTACCAAGTGCTCGTTTTACGACGACTGTTTTGTCGTCAGGGCACGACAGCAAGCGGTAAAGGCCGATTTGGTGGTCGTCAATCATCACCTGCTCTTTGCAGATCTGTCGCTTCAATCGTCGGTAGGGTTTTCGCTCCTGCCGGAATTGGATGTTCTGGTTATCGATGAGGCTCATGGGCTTGAGGATGTAGCTGCGCAGCATTTTGGACTCTCCGTATCCGATCGTCGCTTGAGACAGTTGGTTGTGGATGCCATTCGTGCGCTGGCCGACCTACCTGGTGCTCAGGGTCGTGCCATTGGTTTGAAGTCTGCATTGTTAGACAAGGCTCAGAGATTTTTCTCTGCCTATCGGCCACTCTTTCCCAGAACGCGGCTATCGGATGAAAACATTCCTGAGGCGGCTAGACCCCTTTATTTTGAACTGGATGATTGCCTGGATGAATTAACCGCGCTCCTCGCGGAACATGCTTCGCGTTCCGAAGCGCTGAATCGCTTATGGGAGCGAAGCGTGAGTGTTCGTAACGAGCTCTCAACGTTAACGACCTTGAGTGAAAGGTCACTGGTTTGTTGGATAGAGCGAGGACCGAGAGCGACGTTCCTAAGGGCAGCACCGGTGAATGTTGCACCCGTGATTCAGGATGAGCTTCGGCCCCGGTGTGACTCGCTTATCTTAACAAGTGCAACCTTGAGTACTGGAGGAAACTTCGATCACATTAAGAGTCGCCTAGGTTTCACCGATGAGAGTTTGGAATCGATACTTGAGAGTCCATTCGATTACGAATCGCAAGCGCTTCTCTATATCGCGAAAGACCACCCACCTCCTCAGTCCGAGGATTTTGTGGATTCACTCACTTCGACGATTCTCAGACTGCTTCGTTTGAGTCACGGTCGCGCCTTGGTGCTCTTTACGTCGTTTCGCAACATGGAGGCTGTCTATGAAGCGATCGGTGGTGAACTCGACCATCCGGTGTTTATGCAGGGTCAAGGATCCCGCGAGTCTCTGCTCGAGCGCTTTAGAACCGAACGCGATTCAGTTCTTCTTGCGACCGGTTCATTTTGGGAGGGAGTAGACGTTCAAGGGGATGCATTGAGCCTATTGGTGATCGATAAACTTCCGTTCACGCCTCCCGACGAGCCTTTGACGTCGGCCCGAATAGATGCGTTGCGTCGTGAAGGAAAGAATGCCTTCATGGATTACCAGGTACCCATGGCGATAATCTCGCTGAAGCAGGGATTTGGTCGTTTGATACGCCATCGGCACGATCGAGGAATAGTTGCTGTGTGCGACCCTCGCCTCAAGACGAAACCCTATGGCAAACGTTTTCTACGTTCTCTACCTCCAGCTCAAGTTGTAGATGAACTCGCCTCACTCGAGACTTTGTGGCGAGAACGCCAAGAAAAAATGGTGCAACAAACCTGAGCTTAAGGCCCATCGAGTCCGTTGACAGCGCATCGGATGACCGAATGCTTTGTTCTGTTACCAGATTGACGAAGAGAGGTCGTAAGAATGACGAGTGTGGCACGGGTCGCTGCGTACTCAACTCCCAATCTCTTTAGAGAGGCGCAAGAGCTACCAGAACGGCAGGCTGACGTCGCATTACTTGTGCAGGGAAGTCTTAGAAGGCTCCCAACGGACAGGTGGATGAAGATTGGAAGTAAGCATCGCTCAGCGATACGGATTGATGATCCTCACGTGTCTTCTGAGCATGCACTTGTTCGGCGGCGCGGCTCTTACGTTGAGGTACTCGATTGTCAAAGCACGAATGGGGTTTGGTTGCGTGGTCAGAGGTATGACGAGGTCCGGTTAGAGCTTGGAGAGGTGTTTTTTATCGGCAAAGTTCCAGTTTTAGTGGTTGAGGTTGGATTTTCCTCTCGATTTCCCGAAGCGTTCTGCTGGCGAGACATGGTTCTTATGCCAAACTCAAGCGCGATGCTGGAGCGAGTCGCTCAGATAGCTGTTCAGCCAGATTCGGTGATGATTAATGGGGAGTCTGGAACCGGTAAGGAACATGTCGCTCGTGCGATTCATTCGAGCGGAAATCGTTGCGGGCAGCCTTTTGTGGCGCTCAATTGTGCGGCATTACCGGATAATCTCGCCGAGGGAGAGCTTTTCGGTGTCCATCGCGGAGCATTTACTGGCGCAGATAGAACACGTCCTGGCCTTTTTGAGAGGGCGACAGGCGGTACTCTGTTTCTCGATGAAGTTGGGGAGCTAAGTTCGTCCGTGCAGTCTAAACTTCTGCGCGTACTAGAGACTCAAACAATCCATCCTCTTGGTAGTTCGGTATCTCGAAAGGTTGATGTGAGAATTATTGCGGCTACTTGGCGAGACCTCGGAGGTGGAGACAAATTTAGACATGATCTCCATCAGCGCTTGAATGTTCTGCCCGTTCATCTGAAGCCTTTACGATCTCGACCTGAAGAAATAGGGCCCCTCCTCGAGTATTTTCTGAGGGAACGTCGAGCGCTTCATCTTTGGCCCCATGAAGACTTACTCAGAGAACTGAGTTTGGCCTCATGGCATGGCAATATACGCGAATTACGAAACCGAGTGATCCGGTCGGCATGTTCCATGCGTTCAGAAGAACTCCGACCAAGCGAGGGGGATTTATCTCTCCGAGCATCTAGGCGCGGATCTAATTTGTTGAGGCCAACCGATGATAGGATCCGAATGACCCTCGACTCTCATCGAGGAAACCGAAGCGCTACTGCTCGAGAATTAGGGATCAGTCGCTCGACCTTGTACCGGCGCTTGCAGAGATCGGGTTGACACCATGAACCCGGGGACTATCATGTCCTGGCCAAGGGCTCACTGCGCCTTGATTCTCCGGCGTTTTCAAGGGGATAAAGCCATCGCAATCAAGCACTTCAAACGCTTCCAATACGAAGCAACGAAGCTCGGACGAACAGTCGTTTTTCAGGTGACTGTCTTCGAGAAGAAAGAGCGCAATAAGGCACGGCTGTATGCAGAGACGCAGTGCTACGATCCATTACAGTTTCTGATTCAATTCGTAATTCGAGATGCACCCGATCTCGATACAGTTATCGAACGGTTTACTCAGCAACTCATTCATCGAGGTTTTTCACCTCTTCAGTTTCGCGTGAAAAACGATAATGGCAGTTGGGGAACCTGGTCGCACATTGAAGCGGCTTAGTTCAATCAACGTAAACGTCGTCCCTCACCGACCCGAACGGTAAGACGAATTGTGTCGAAGTATTCGCCCAATGGGATGGTCCATTTGCGGCTTGCCCCCGTGAGAGCCTTTAACCCAGCAGTGTCGATAGTCTCGTTGGTCGAGAGATATTCGACAAGGCGAACCTTGAAGGCCTCTAGATTGGCCGAAGCGTATACGAGTTCCTTGTTGACGCGAATGACATCACCGGCTTCTAGCAAGAGTTCCAGAGCTTCTCGGAAATCGTTAACTTCGAGGTCTAGAGCTTCAGGTAGATCTTGAAGTCGGATAGGCGTCAAATCTCCCTCTTTGAGCAATGCAAGTAACTCCGCGCACATGGTTTCTTGTTTTGAACTACGCTCTGCACGATGGTCGGCCCGTCTGATGCGGTCACCCTCTTGGACGAGCGTCTTCTCTGCAATGAGCTCTTGAATACAGAGGGGGGTTAGCCCTTCGGGAAAGTCGGCTTCAACACGGCTTCGAACTTCTTCGAGACTCATTGCTGCACGGGCAGGTTGTTCCTGATGAAAGGTCGAAACAACCTCAGTCATGCGATGTTTCATCGTCTCCAAGACACTCTGCAGATAGGCATAGCCATTGAGTTCCACGGTACGATTACTGGAAGTCAGTTCCTCAAACGCCTCGTGAATCGTCTTTCGACCGAGTGGAATGACACGGTCGAGTGTAGCGATTGGCACGCCTTCCGGCGCATTGTAGGTGAGCCAAGAAATCAGCATCTCCGCAGGGGCGTGATGAGCGAGAGCATCGAGTAGTATCGCCGCGTGATTATCTCGTGTGCGATGAGGCCTAGGGCTTGGTATCAGAGCCCGTCCCCCGCCCAGGGTCTTTCCGTACTGTGAGAGTACCTCGAAGCCTCGAATTACATACGGTTCGCCCGGTAGGATCGCTGTGGGGTGATCCAATCGCACTTGCACATAACTCTCTATTCCCGGGGCAACCTCATCTCTGCCAAGTAACACCAGGGTCCCCTGTATCTGCGCTGTCCCGATATGGACGAGTACTTTAGCGCGGTTCTTGATGTTCTTGTTTAAACGCTTAAGCGCTCGAAGGGTTCCATCAAAACTCTTGGTCTCGATCAGGCCATTGTCCGATGTCAGAACTTCGGATCGGCTAACATTTTGGTGTTCGATACCCTGAAGGTTGATTGCTGCCCTTGAGCCGGCTAATACTTGGTCTACGGATTCGCCATGAACCTGAATTCCACGAACCCGGGTCATCTCACCTTGTGGGATAAGTCTTACGGCATCGCCGACGGACACACTTCCGCTTGCTGTTGTACCGGTCACGACTGTACCGAAGCCGCGCATACTGAACACTCGGTCAACGGACAATTTGAATGGTCTGTCGACCTGGCGCGAAGACCCCAATGGGTCCGAATTAACGCGATCCACCAATTCTAGTATTTGCTGGGTGGCACGCTCCTTACACGTATCGCTGTGTGCTGAAAACTCGATGAATTGGCACCCCTCAAGGAAGGACCCTTGAAGCTGTTCAGCGACATCATCTTTGACCAAGGCAAGCCATTCGTCGTCGACAAGATCTGTCTTGGTCAGCACGACTGCACCGTGACGAACTCCCAATAGGTTGCATATATCCAGGTGTTCGAGCGTTTGGGGCATCACACCCTCATCAGCGGCAACAACGAGTAGCACCAGGTCAATGCCCGCAGCACCGGCGATCATTTGTCTGACGAAGCGCTCATGACCAGGAACATCAATTATTGCGATTCTTCCTGTTTCGGTTGGAAGAAAGGCAAACCCGAGTTCGATTGAGATGCCTCGAGCTTTCTCTTCTCCAAGCCTATCGGTGTCGATCCCGGTGATCGTTTTCACTAGCGTAGTCTTGCCGTGATCGATGTGACCGGCCGTTCCTACGACAGCTTTGGCACGAATTCCATTTTCTAGGTGGGTGGTTTTCTTGCGCATTGACAAGGCTTAAGCATCCTTATTGTCGGGTTTCAACCGCAAACTAGTGGTTTCAATAGACCTAAAGGAAATGCGTTACGCAAACCACAGAAATTCGTCTCTAAGGTGCGGTCTTGACCATGGAAAGGCTGCGTTGCTAGCATTCGGTGTTCAATTTGAACAAATCTTACATATCGAAAATAAGTCTCTGGGCCAAATTGTGTGGTGTCAGAGAAAGATTCCTTAGTGGGGCGGTGAACGACGCACGATGAGGGTAAACTGTCCTAGTTGCGGGGCCGAGAATACTGCTGAGAAGCCTGGCCAGCAGGTTGTGTGTAGTTCGTGCTTCGAGATATTTGATGCTCCAGCGTCTGGTGCTCCTGCACCTTCTGCGCAGTCCACCCCAGCAGAGCCTTCTCAGGGGGGCCAAGGAATTGATCCGTTTGAAGCCCCTCAAGCTAGCCTCACCCCGCAAGCATCCAGCGGAGGCCGAGAGCGGCCAACTTCCGATAGAGCACAAGGTGCTTCGAAGCAGTCAGGAGGGCGCTCCAAGAGGCCACGCTCTGAACGGATTCAGCGTCATCTCGACCGTAATAAGAGCGGCGGTTTACGGACCATGCATGAGCGAAGTTCCGGGGGATATCGGAACCGAGATAGGCAGAATTACGATGCTGAAAACGTGTACGACGGCGATTCCAAAGCGCGCGGCAGCGAAACGATTGAACGCCGTTCGAGAACCGATCGAGCCCCTCTAGGTGATACCTCTCCAAATTCAGCCTCAGGCCGTGCCGATCGTCGAGGACAGCGCCGACCAGTAGGAACAAGACCCGATGCCCGAAGCGCTGGCGGACAGCGCCGAGTCGAGGATGTATCCGTTGACGATCCGTTCGCTTC
>MDTD01103644.1_pt1 | contig 14360 bp, 8 predicted proteins | sample 811221 | NCBI WGS metagenome assembly MDTD01 (sample SAMN05326646, study PRJNA326480) | marine metagenome | isolation source: seawater | place: Pacific Ocean: South West | collected 2011
ACAAACCTAGACTGCTTTACCATTTCAAAAACAGAGGATATAGAGGGTTCTGTTTGAATAGACCCGACAAGACGTATAACAAGCTCTCTAAGACAGAAAAAGAACTCGGGGGTATACCTAACTCATCTGAAGACGTAAAGCAGGCTCACGCCTCTGCTATTGAGTCTTACATTGAAAAGTACATCGGTATAGACATGGAAGGATCGTTTAGGGATGCTGACGAAATGGGTACTATGTATTTTACTCGTACATTAGAGGATTGGGCAAAGTTTGATATTAGTAATAGAACTAAGTTTGATGCAAGTATTAGTTCAGGATTGGCTATTATGGCCTGTCAAAAGCACTTATATCAGTCCGAAAAGAAGACAAACAAAATAAGCCTTACCTTTGCAAGGTATAATAACAAGGGAGCTTTTAGTGAACTGATTCGATGAAGGAAGTTAAGATTAATATTTCATCTACAGGGTTTCCAAGCCAATTCGTGTCCGATGCTGAAAAAGACTCTATGGAGTTTGGATTACAGATTGGTCAGGCTATTCAGTATGAATGGTTCAAGAAGGATGGAAGTCAGTGTAGATTTTATGACCAATGGAGACATCTCCATCGCTTGCGTCTTTACGCAAGAGGAGAACAGTCTATTGCAAAGTATAAACAAGAACTAGCTATTGATGGTGACTTATCATACATCAATTTAGATTGGACACCTGTTCCTATCTTACCTAAGTTTGTAGACATCGTTGTTAACGGAATGTCTGACAGACTTTTCTCTGTTAAGGCATACGCACAGGATGCGCTATCACAGTCTAAGAGAAGCAAGTACCAAGACCTTATTGAAGGTCAGATGGTTGCCAAGCCTATCTTAGAAAAAATTCAAAAAGCTACAGGAGCTAATCCTTTTGTAACTGACCCTGAAGAGCTCCCTCAGACTGATGAGGAGTTGTCATTATACATGCAGCTTAACTATAAGCCTGCCATTGAGATTGCAGAAGAAGAAGCTATTAATACAATCTTTGAAGAAAATCATTATAGTGATCTTCGTAAAAGGTTTGACTATGACCTTACAGTATGCGGTATTGCAGTAGCGAAGCATGAGTTCTTAAAAGGTAGCGGAGTAAAGGTGTCATATGTTGACCCTGCTAATGTGGTGTATAGCTACACTGAAGACCCTCACTTCAAGGATTGCTTTTATTGGGGAGAGGTAAAGACTGTTCACATTAACGAGCTTATTAAGATTGATCCAAGTCTTACTAATGAAGATCTTCAAACCATATCTAAGTATGGTCAAAGCTTCTATGACTACTTCAATCTTGCTCAATACTACGACAACGATATATTCTATAGAGACTCAGTTACTCTATTGTACTTTAATTATAAGACTACCAACGATATCGTCTACAAAAAGAAAGTTTCTGACAATGGGAACATGAAGATGATTGAGAAGGATGACTCTTTTAATCCACCATCAGAAATGATGGATGAAGGAAACTTTGAAAAGGTTTCTAAAAAGATTGACGTTTGGTATGATGGCGTTATGGTCATGGGTACAAACTACCTTCTTAAGTGGGAGATGGCTAAGAACATGGTAAGACCAAAGTCTGCTAGTCAACATGCTATTCCTAACTATGTAGCTGTAGCTCCAAGAATGTACAAGGGTGTGATTGAGTCATTAGTTAGAAGGATGATTCCTTTTGCTGACTTGATTCAGATGACTCACCTAAAGCTACAGCAGGTCATTGCACGTACAGTCCCTGATGGTGTGTATATCGATGCCGATGGATTGAACGAAGTTGATTTAGGTACGGGCAACGCATACAATCCTGAAGATGCATTAAGGCTATACTTCCAAACAGGTTCTGTTGTTGGTAGAAGCTTTACTCAGGATGGTGACTTCAATAATGCTCGTGTTCCTATTCAGCAGCTTACATCAAACTCAGGGGCATCAAAGACTCAGATGTTGATTGCCAACTACAATCACTATTTAGATATGATTCGTTCTGTCACAGGACTTAACGAGGCTCGTGATGGTAGCACGCCTGATCCAAATGCATTAGTAGGTGTTCAAAAGTTGGCAGCATTAAACTCTAACACTGCAACAAGACATATCCTTAATGGTAGCTTGTATTTGTTTAAGACACTTGCAGAAGGTTTGTCATATCGTATATCAGACATACTAGAGTATTCTGACTTCACTGATGAGTTTGTAAACCAAATTGGAAAGTACAATGTTAGTATACTAGGAGAGATATCTGACTTGTACATTTATGACTTTGGGGTGTTTATAGAAGTTGCTCCTGATGAAGAGCAGAAAGCTCAACTAGAGCAGAACATTCAGATGGCTTTATCTAAAGGTGACATCTTCCTTGAAGATGCTATTGACATCCGGGAGATGAAAAACATTAAGCTTGCCAATCAACTTCTGAAGCTTAAGCGTAAGCAGAAGCAAGAGCGTGAAGAGCAGCAGATGTTGCAGGGTAAAGCAATGGAGAGTCAAAGACAAATGCAATCTCAACAGTTTGCTGCACAGGCTGCTATGCAAAAGCTACAGGCTGAGACACAGTCTAAGATGCAGATTAAGCAGGCTGAAATTTCATTTGAGATTGAGAAGATGAAAAATGAAGCTCAGTTGAAGACGATGTTGATGGATCAAGAGTTCCAATACAACATGAGGCTTAGAGATATTTCTGAAAACGCACTTCAAAGTAGAGAGACGCAAAGAGAAGAAGCTAAGGCTGAAAGAATTAGTCAGCAGAATACTCAGCAGAGTAAATTGATAAATCAGAGAAAAAACAATTTACCTCCTCAAAATTTTGAGTCTAATGAAGACAGTCTTGATGGGTTTGACTTTGCTGAGTTTAATCCAAGATAAAGTCTAATTTATTATAATTATTTTTGTAAAAATCTAATCTATGGAAATTAAAGTACGCGAAGTGACATCAGGAGAAAAGTCACAGCAAGAAATTGAACAAGCACTTCTTGACAAGCATGAGCAAGAAGTTAATAATGAAACACCTGAAGTGGTGGTAGAAACACCTGTACAAGAGGAAGCTGTTGTAGAGGAGACTAAGTCAGAGCTTTCTGACGAAGACGTTCTTTCATATATAAAGAATAGATACGATAAGCAGATTGATTCTGTAGATCAACTTTTTGCAGAGCGCGAAAAGTCTGAAGATCTTCCTGAAGATGTTGCTTCGTATCTAAAGTACAAGAAGGAAACAGGTAGAGGTTTCAATGACTACGTAAAACTTAACAAGGATTACGATGAAGTTGCACCTGACCAACTCCTTCGTGAATATTTAGTTGCGACTGAAAAGGGTTTAGATGAAGAAGATATCGACACCTTGATGGAGGCTTACGATTATGATGAAGAATTAGATGATGAGTCTACCATAAAGAAGACAAAACTAAATAAGAAAAAAGCTATTGCTAAGGCCAAAGACTTTTTTGAGACTCAAAAAGAAAAATACGGAACACCCCTTGAGTCGAGTGGGAGTTCTCTCTCGAAAGAAGACAAAGAAAAGTTAGAGGCGTATAATCAATATATAAGCGAGTCAAACTCTTTCGAGGAGTCGTTGAAGAAGAGACAAGAAGTTTTTCTTCAGCAGACCAATGAAGTTTTTGGAAACGAGTTCAAAGGTTTTGAGTTCAAAGTTGAGGAAGACAAGACGGTCACATTTTCTCCGGGAGATGCTACTGAGTTAAAGAAAGCACAGTCAGATGCAAATAACTTTATTAAGAAGTATGTTGATGACAATGGTGTTATTCAAGACGCAGCAGGATATCATAGAGCTTTGGCTATCGCGATGAATCCCGAAAAGTTTGCTAGGTTCTTTTATGAGCAAGGCAAGTCAGTTCAAGCGGATAGTACGATGCGTAAGATGAAGAACACTGACATGTCTATGCGTAACGCACCTGAAGTAACGAACAAGGGAGGAATGCAAGTTAAGGCTATGAACAATGACTCAGGTCGTGGTCTTAAAATTAAGAGTCGAAAATAAAACTTAGAAAATTATGGCACTAGCCGCAAACCCCACATTTGCACTTCAACCAAGTGCACAACAGATTCCTGTGGAATCTAACTATATCAAGGATTTTAATTTCTTGAATCAATATCTTCCTGACACTTACGAAAAGGAATTTGAGAGATATGGAAACAGAACTATCTCTTCTTTTCTTCGTATGGTAGGTGCAGAGATGCCTTCTAACTCTGACCTTATTAAGTGGGCAGAACAAGGAAGACTTCATACTAAATACGTAAAAGTAGGTGCTGCTGTAAAAGCGGCAGGTGAACGTACCCTAGACTTTGTAGTTAATGATGACTTCGGAGCTTTAGCAGGTACTACTCAGTCAGCTACAGGTGGTATTGCACTACGTAATAACCAAACCATTATGGTTGTTTGGAACAACGGTGCAGGATCTAACAAGGCTATCGTTAGTGCCGTTAATGCTACAGCAGGTACTTTCACAGCTAACTTTTATGAAGCTGCAGGTTCTGCTGCTGCTACTACAGGAGTAGGTAACCCTGATGTTACTATCTTCATTTATGGTTCTGAATTTAACAAAGGGACTAACGGAATGAATGGTTCTCTTGAGTCTAACGATTTCATCTTTGACAACAAGCCAATTATCTTGAAAGACACTTACGAGGTAAACGGTTCTGACATGGCTCAGATCGGTTGGGTTGAAGTTACTACTGAGAACGGAGCTACAGGATACCTGTGGTACTTGAAGTCTGAGCATGAAACTCGTTTGAGATTTGATGACTACATCGAAACTTCTATGGTAGAGGCTGTTCCTGCTGCTGCAGGTTCCGGTGCAGGTGATTTCTTGCAGGATGTTGCTGTTGCAGGTACTTCTGTTGCAGATCTTAACGGTTCAGAAGGTATCTTCCACGCAGTGAACAACAGAGGTAATGTTTATGCAGGTGGTAACCCAACTACTCTTGCTGACTTTGATACTGTTATTCAGCGTCTTGATAAGCAAGGATCTATTGAGGAGAATGTTCTTTTCATCAACCGTCAGTTCTCTTTTGACATCGACGATATGTTGGCTGCTCAAAACTCTTACGGTGCAGGTGGTACTTCATACGGACTATTTGACAATGATGAGGAGATGGCATTGAACCTAGGATTCTCAGGATTCCGTAGAGGATATGACTTCTACAAGACTGATTGGAAATACTTGAATGACCCAACATTCCGTGGAGGTTTGTCTGCAGCTGCAGGAAGTGGAGCTGTAAATGGTCTTCTTGTTCCTGCCGGTTCTACTACTGTATACGATCAAATTCTTGGTAAAAATGCTAAGAGACCATTCTTACATGTACGTTACCGTGCTTCTGAGACTGAGGATCGTCGTTACAAAACTTGGATCACAGGTTCTGCAGGAGGTGCTATGTACTCTGACATCGATAAGATGCAGGTGAACTACCTATCTGAAAGATGTGTATGTACCATGGGTGCAAACAACTTTGTGATCTTCAATGCGTAAGATTAACTGATATGTAAAGGGGAGGTGTGTCTTCAGAGACACACTTCCTACTTTACCTTTTTAACTTTAAATTTTATCTAATGAAAAAAATTGAAAAGTACGTAGACAAGACGTACAAACTTACTAGAGATTCAGCTCCATTATCTTATATGCTGCCTACTAGAAACAATCGTAGAATGCCTCTCTTGCATTTTGACGAAGAAACAGGAACAAATAGAGCATTAAGGTATGCTAGAAACCAAAAGTCCCCATATGAAGACGAGCAAGATGGCAACGCTATTGTAGAGCCTATTGTTTTTGAAGATGGATTCTTACATGTGGAGCGAAGCAATCAAGTCCTTCAAAAGTTTTTAAGCATTCACCCTCTTTTTGGAAAGCAGTTTGTTGAAGTAAATAAAGAAAAAGATGCGGAAGAAGAAATGGAATACTTATCTCTTGAAGCTGATGCTTTGGCAGAGGCACGTTCACTTTCTTTGGATGAGCTTGAGAATGTATGTCGTGTAGCTTTCGGTAAGAACACTGACCGCATGTCATCAGCAGAGCTTAAGAGAGATGTATTAGTGTTTGCTAAGAAAGACCCTGAAGCATTTTTAAATGTTATTCAAGACCCTGACCTTAGATACAACTCTAATGTTCAGCGTTTCTTTGACGCAGGGTTACTGAGCACAAGACGAAATGATACTGAGGTATGGTATAACACTCCTCAGAATAAAAAGAAAATGGTTGCCGTACCATTTAACCTTTCAGCAGTTGAGGCAGCAGCTTCATTCTTGAAAAGCGATGATGGTATTGAGTCATTAAAGATGTTAGAGTCCTTAATTGAGAACTAACAATTATATGTGTTAAGGTTTAAAAGAGGGGTGTAAAGCTCCTCTTTTTTTATGTCTTATATTTGCAGAGATATTTTTTTTAATCACAAAATTTTTTTTACTATGTTAAAGTTTTTAAAAGTAACGGTAGGTGGAGATGATAATTTAATTCCCATTGACCAAATTTTTACAGCTAAAGTAGGTGCAGATACAGAGGTGATAATTTACACCCATAATGTAGGGTTCAATGGAACTGCTAGTTTAGCCGAAGCTCTAGGTTATAAGATTACTGCTACTACTGCAGCAGATGCTGCTAAAACATTAGAGCAGCTAAATGCGTTTGTCGATCTAATTGGACAGGCATCGGCTACCTCTTGGACAAATCCTATTTTTGATATTACAGATAAACTCCCTTATGCCGCAACTGCATTTGCAAGAGTAGAGTTAGCGTGGGACTAATTAACATATTTTTTAAATCATAAATTTTTTATCATGATAAAGTTTTTAAAAGTAACAGTAGCAGGAGCGGATAATTTAATCCCTCTTGATCAGATCTTGGCACCAACAACAGGAGGAACAGGAAGAATTGTAATTAACACTAAGAATGTAGGCTTTAAAGCTACAGGAGGATCACAGACTTTAAATTTTCGTATTACTGCTACAGGCGTTAATGAGACAGCTCTTCTAAATTCCTTTGTTGATTTAATGGCACAAGCATATTCAACCTCTTGGAAAGAGCCTATTTTTGATATCACGAATAGACTTCCGGGCACTCCTACAGGATTTGATAGAACAGATAGTAGGTATGTATCATAATCATTATTTGATTATAATATAGAGGAGCTTCGTGCTCCTTTTTTTTGCCAAAAGCTTTGTGCTTTTTTATTCCGTATCTTTGCCTAAAACAAGGGAATGATTAACACAGTTAGAAATACTGTTCTGTCTGTGCTAAACAAGAATAACTATGGTTATCTCTCGCCTGCTGACTTCAATCTATTTGCAAAGCAAGCACAGCTAGATATCTTTGAAAGTTATTTTTATCAGTACAACTATCAGATAAATAAGGAAAATGCTCGTCAATCAGGTACAGGCATTGCAGATTTGGCCAAGGGCATTGAAGAGTCTATGGACTTATTTTCTGTCACAAAGGGTCTTAACTTAGATTCTACTGCAGCAGGTCAGTATCTAATGCCATCAGAGGTTACCACAGGTAGCGACTACTATCTTGTTAACAAGGTACTTGTTTATAAGACTACGATTACTTCAGGCATAACTACAGACAATCCGAATCCAAACGAATTGGTAGACGCAAATGTAGGAGTAGACTTTAATGCAGACGGCATTGTGGCAGGAGATATTGTAGCTGTTGAAACTGCGACGCAGGGCGTTCAGTACGTGACTGTGGTATCTGTTGATTCCGGCACACAGATTACTGTTACAGGAACTGTACTTACTGCAGCAAATTTTCCTTACACAATCATTACCGCTAACACACAGCAGAACGAAGCTGAGAAGGTGACGCATAGCAAGATCACTATGTTGAACAACTCTATATATACTGCACCAACCTTTGAGTATCCTGCATATACTTCTGAAGAGGTATCGATGCAGGTATTTCCTCAGACGAGTATGACGGCAGGAAGAGTGATTGCACAATACTTTAGATATCCAAAAGACCCTAATTGGACTTACGTAACGCTGACAGGTGGTGAGCCTGTGTTCAACCAATCTGATCCTGACTATCAAGACTTTGAGATTCCTCTCGATGACCAAGACAACTTGATCATGAAGATTCTTCAGTATGCAGGTGTTACAATTAGAGAGCCTGAAGTATATCAGTTTGCAACAGGAGAAGAAACTAAAGAGAATCAAAAAGAATCATAATGGCGTATATCAATCAGTTTCAGTATTACGAAAATGGGGGAGCTAATCCCGAAGACGCGAATTGGGGTTCATATCAGTACGTCTCTCTATATGACATTGTCAACAACTTCATGTTGATGTATGCAGGAAACCATAGCCTTGTCAATAACGAGGAGAGGTTTAAGGTTTTGTTCCACGCAAAGCGTGCGGTGCAAGAGCTAAACTATGATGCATTTAAAGAGATAAAGGTTCTTCAGTTAACAATCACTGACCAATACAGATTTATCTTGCCATCAGACTTTGTTAATTGGGTGAGGGTTTCGATGTATAAAAATGGGTATCTATATCCATTAACTGAGAATATCCAAGTAAACTATGCACAGGCATACCTTCAAGATAATGATGCACGTATATTATTTGACTTAGATGGAAACGCACTGTCTCCTGAGTTCTCTGAGATTGACCGTCAAAGAATAACAGGTGGTAAGAAAAGTATCTATATGAATACAGGCCATCCGTTTGATGGGTTTGAAGGATACTTTATTGGAGGTCATTGGTACTTTGAGACTCCTTTTGGTGGGGCATGGTTCGCATTAAATACAGAAACTGCAAATGTTAATCCTACATTTGCAATAGACAGAGCGTCAGGAGTTATTAACTTTAGTTCTAACATTGGCAAAGGGGCATCGGTTATACTTGAGTATGTATCTGATGGCATGGAGAATGGTGATGATAGCAAGGTTCATGTCAATAAATTGTTTGAAGAGTTTATATATGCATACATTGAATACTCTATCTTGAACAGCAAGCTTGGTGTACAAGAGTACATTATAAATAGAGCACGTAAAAGAAAAGCAGCGTTGTTGCGTAACGCCAAAATTAGAATCAGTAACATCCATCCGGGTAGACTATTGATGAACATGCGTGGTAAGGATAAGTGGATTAAATAATGGCAAAGGACTTAAGGACTTTTACTAAAGGTAAAATGAATAAGGAACTTGACGAGCGTCTTGTTCCTGATGGCGAATATACTGATGCGTTAAACATTCGAGTTGGTTCTACCGAAGAGGATGAAATGGGTGTTATTGAGACAACTCTTGGTAACACACAGATTACTACCCTTGAGGTTCAGAACACTCCTCTAAGTAGCAATGCAGCATGTATTGGTGCGCTTGAAGATGGTTCAACAGAGACTATCTATTGGTTTGTTCATGACCCTTCATTTCCTGCGTCTAGCAACACAAACAAGCTAGACCTTATCGTTTCATTTAATACCACTACAGAGGCTGTTATTTATCATGTCATTAGCATGGACGATGGTGGAGGTGTCAATACAACCTTGAACTTTAATCCTCAATATCTAATTACAGGGGTTAGCCTTATTGATGACCTCTTGTTTTTTACAGATGACATTAATCCACCAAGACGTATAAACATTGACAGGTCTTATGGTGAGCCTACAGCAGGAGATGTTGATACCATTGTTGCTGATGAGCTTCTTGTTGTTAAGAAGGCTCCTGTTACTTCTCCTTTAGTTCAGTCTACTTTTAATGATGGACTATCCTCAACATTTTTAGAGGAAAGATTTATTTGCTTTGCATATAGATGGAGATACGATGACAACGAATACTCTGCTACATCTCAGTTTTCTAAGCCTGCCTTTACTCCTAAAGACTTTGACTTCAATCCCAAGAGTTATCTTAATGAGGGGTTTATAAATAAGGATAACAATGCTATTATAACCTTTAACACAGGAAGTAATCTTGTAAAGGGTATTGACCTTTTGTTTAAGGAGGCTAATGACAGCACCATAAAGGTTATTGAAAAATTAGATAAGGAAACGCTAGGTCTTCCTGATAACAACGATATCACATTTAATTTTAATGATAGCAAGATATTTACAATCCTTCCTAGCTCAGAAATTCTAAGGCTGTACGACAATGTTCCTTTATTAGCACAAGCTCAGACGTTAATGGGTAATAGGTTAATGTATGGCAACTACCTTGAGGGTTACAATCTTGTAGACACCAACGGTAATCCCACACAACTTAACTACATCTGTACGCTTAGGTCTAATGACCTTACTGAAGAGACACTACCTAATGCAAATATTGTTACTTCGTCAACAACCTACACTTTAGCTCAAAGTGTAATAGGTGGTGCTAGTGCTTCTGTAGATGGAAAGAACACCATTGACCTTACTCCATTTTGTGTTGATGCAAATGGAAATAGTAGGCTTACGGCAGGTAGTATTATGCAGTTTGAGTTTCAAGTATATATTGATTCTGCTGCTACTCAAGAAGTTGGGGGTGGGCCTTTCCCAACTCAAGTGCCTGAAGGAACAGCTACCGAACCACAGACGTTTATAGTATCATTTGTTTTAGATACTAATTATGATTCCTTAGCTGATTGGATGGGAAGCACAGGCTTCATAAATCGTGTTGGAACTTTATCAAACATTCTTCCTGTATTTGATAGTGGTGGTGCATCTACTTCTTGTAATGGAGCAACAGTAACAGATAGTTATAATTGTGGTCGAGATCAAGGCTTAGGGACATTTACTTTGGTAACTACAGGTATTACTAGTGCAACTACAATTGCTCAACCTGAGCCATTTATTTTCAGACACACAACAGGTAATAGCTGTGAAGTAATACTTCCTGCCCTTAGATATGTTAATGACCCTGCTTCTCCTATAAGTAATTCATTTTTCTTTTACAGATTTAAAGTTAGCGCAACGGATGTAAGTTTCTTCCCTCTTGGGAATAGTGAAAGTCTTCATAGTAATAGAGGTTATGAGGTGGGTATTGTTTATATGGATGAATATAACAGATCTACTACTGCACTAGTTAGCACAAGTAATTCTGTTCATGTTCCATGCTCTGCAAGCGATACTAAAAATAAGATTAGGGTAGAGATACCTACAAGTCAAGTTCCTCCTGCATTTGCAAAAAGATATAAGTTTGCTATCAAGCCTGATGCATCAGGTTATGAAACTATTTACTCAAACATATTTTTTGTAGACTCAGTACAAAACTTAGCATACATACTTCTTCAAGGGGAGAATGCAAGAAAGGTTGATGAAGGAGATAGGCTTATTGTAAAATCTGACACAAGTGGTGCTGTTAATTCTTGCACATATATAACTGTTCTTGAGAAAAAAGTTCTTCAAGCTTCGGAGTTGCCGGGTGGTAATGGTGTTACAGGTACGTATATGATTGTTAGCACCGATGGTCTTTCGTTAAGTCCATCTGAAGGTACTTTTAAAAACACAGGACTTGTAAAAGCTGAAGCAGAAGATACACTTAATTTGGGTGATAGTAGATTCCCTTACATATTTTTACCAATGAATGATCCTATGGGTAATAAATCCGGGGGAGATCTCGGGCCCGGAGTAGATTATACTGTGCCTATTGGTTCTATCATAAAAATTCATTTACAAGGAGAAAGAAGGGGTGCAGGGAATAGATGTGAAAAAAGAAAAATTGTTATTAATAGACAGTACGTTGCAAATCAAAACTACACTAGTCTAGCCGAATGGTTTGAAGACACAGGAGCTATTAACACCCTTATTAGTACCTCATATTATGAAGGAGATGGAGACCCTAATGAGGGTCTTGTAAAAAATGGTGGTGTATTTACATTGTCTTCACCTACAGACCCTTCAATTATAGGAGCTCAGACAGCCCCCCAAGATTTTAAAAAAGGAAATGGAAAAGATGGAGTTAGGCAGTTTGACTTTAGTACTATTGGTGTGCCTCCCGGAAACTCACAAGGGGAATTTGGTGCTACTGTATTAACTTATCCAAGCGGTAGAACGTATCTTGGATTTAGGGGGACACAAGCTTGTGGAGCAAACAATAAAAGAAAATCTACATTACAAGGAAGAATATCTGTTCAACGTGCAATAGATTTGTTGGTGTTTGAAACATTACCTAAAGATGCACAGCCTGATATTTTCTTTGAGTCATCAGTTTCTTATCCAATTACCAATGGGTTTCACGAGGGGAATGTCCAAAACCAAACGGCAGTGCAGTCAGCAATTATTGACACAGCATTTTATAACTGCTATGCTTATGGTAATGGTGTAGAAAGCTATAAAATTCGTGACTCTATAATAGGTAAGGACTTCACTCTTGGCAACAGAGTAACAGCTACTCAAGGCCAAGACTATAAGCAGATAAGAAGATATGCTGACATTACCTATAGTGGGGTATATAATCAAGAAAGCAATGTTAATAAAACCAATGAGTTTAATCTTGGCATATTAAACTTTAAACCTCTTGAGCAAAGATTTGGATTTATTAGAAAGATGGCAGGCCGTGAAACGGACATTCTTGTTTTACAAGAAGATAAGATTTCATATGTACTTTCAGGAAAGAACTTACTTACAGATGCTGTAGGTGGTGGTGACGTTACTTCTGTTCCTGAAGTTCTTGGTACTCAGATTGCAAGAACGGAGGAGTATGGTATATCAAACAATCCTGAGAGCTATGCCGAGTATGGATACGATAAGTTCTTTACCGATGCGAAGCGTGGCGTTGTTATTCAGCTTAGAGGATCAAGCAGTCAGAATGAACAGCTCAATGTAATCTCAGACCAAGGGATGAGCACATGGTTTAGAGAGTTGTTTCAAGTTTCTTTTGACAGGCAAAAGCTAGGAGCATACGACCCATATGCAGGAGAGTATGTGTTAAGTTCTAATTTGAGAGCTTTACCTGCTGAAGATAGAATTTTTCCTTGTGGATTATCAACCACTTTATTTCTTGAGCCACCAATAACCTACACTGCTACTTTTGATGTTGGAACGGTAATAGGTAATTTAGATTTATTCTACAATGTTCCTTCAGGTTCTTCATTTGATTATATTAAGTTTGTTTACGATGGAGTTGACTACACCACCGGGCCAATCACAGGGCCAACATCAGGTTTTGTAAACATCCCTAAACCAAACCCTATTCCAACAACAGGAATATTAGAGGCTGCAGGTAAGGGTAGTGTAACAGTAAACCTAAGATGCCCTGATACAATCCCTACAAATGTCATTCAAGTTTGTCTTACAAATAAAAAAGTATTTGATACAAGTATTCACAATGAGTTTTCATTTAGTCAAGTTGGATATACGTCACCTGTTTCTTCAACAGAAGTAACATTTTCAAGTTCAGGTATTGCTCCTGTTGTCAGTCAGTTTGATACGTTCTCGGGAGTTCAAGGTGAAGGTTTCTTGCCAACACTAGGATCAAGTGTTACAATGGCTGCAAATAAAATCGGTACAGATAATTATGTAACCAAACCTACTGACAGATTTTCTTTTCTTAGAACAAATACTACATACAATAATACGCCTACTGATATTGCCAACTTGCTTGCTGCCATTGCTGCTGCTGCACCTGCATCAGGTGGTCAAGTGGGAACAGTGCCGTTGGCAGGGGCAGGTAGTGTATATACATCAGGAAGCTTTACTTATGACAGTGGGGTTTCAGCGTTGAATACCTATCTTGTTTACGACTATAGGGATAGAGGAAGTGGGGGTGCAGGTATAACTCTTTGTTACGATGCAACTGATCCTGCTTTAGCTTGTTGCTGTTCAACGTCATCAGCAGTTTACTACATTGATGCTTCAACATTCTTGTTAGCTAGTACGATTTATACTGACGCAGCACTTACAGTTCCTGCTCCAACAGGGTACTATTCCTTCAATGGATTTTCGAGATACCAAGTTACCACAGGGGTTGTTGCTACACTTTCTCCTGCATCTAAATGTGGGTCATGTAACCCTAATGGAGGCACAGAGGTTAGAGGTCTTTCAGTAGATAAAGGTTATTACAAGGCTACATATAATTTAGGAAGCGGTACAGGTGCTGTAATAATTGAACTGTCTAGTGCTGATATACCATATGCTGCTAGAATAGTTTACAATGGAGTAGTTACTAATAAGTTTTCATCTATAAATCATGGACTGCTTCAGTCAGGAAATGCTAGTGGATACACCTTAATGGGTAAGACTGTATCAACATGTTCAAACGCTATAGGCACAAATGATTTAACTAACTACAAAGCATTTATAGATGGTTGGCAGGAGTTAGATACAAGTCCTACTTCTATCACACTAGATGCCGCAGATAACAAAACTACAGCCACTGAAACAAGTAAAATTGTAGCTGTTATAAACAAGTCTGCAGCAACACCTTCTAGTATTGATGT
>MDTD01112376.1_pt1 | contig 14360 bp, 15 predicted proteins | sample 811221 | NCBI WGS metagenome assembly MDTD01 (sample SAMN05326646, study PRJNA326480) | marine metagenome | isolation source: seawater | place: Pacific Ocean: South West | collected 2011
AAAAAAAATTAAAGCATAAAATTGTATTTAATACTAGACTTCTAAAAGTAGTTTTAAAAAAAAATGAAGTTGATCATATTTTAGTAAATCAAAATAATTCAATAAAAAAATTTTATTCAAAAAAATTTATTTTTGCAATGGGAGGACTATCATCCACATATAATTTGCTCAGAATAAAAAAAAATTTAGGCTTATCTTTAGGCAAGACATATACAGAGCACCCACATTTGGTTATAGGATATGTAAAGACAAAAAAAAACTTGAATATGTTTTTAAGATCCAAAAAGAATAATATTGACATGAGAACTGGTATTTTTCATAAGAAAAATAAAAACATAAATGCATTTAGTATAACAATAGATAATAATAAGTTTGTTTTCTCAAGAGCAGCATTAGCTATTCAGTATTTTTTAAGAATAAACTGCATTCCTAAAAATTTTTTTAAAAATTACAAATTAGGAAATTTTTTAACTGATTTGATTAAAGACATATGGGAATTTTTAAAAATCAAGATAGATAATAAAAAAGTTATTGTTTTAAGATTTGAACAACAATTAAATGAAAAATCCAAACTATCACTAAGTAAAAACAAAAGAATTTTGCAAAATTGGTGTTTATCAAAAAAAGATTACAAATTGATAAATTATGCTACAGATAGATTCAAAAAATTTATTGCTGTCAATAAAATTGGAAAATTTTATCTTAATGAAGAAATTAAAAACATTTCATATTTAAATCCTAGAAAAATTTCTTTACTTGGTATAGGACATCACATGTCTACTACACGCATTAATGCTTTAAATAGAAAGGGAGTAGTGTCAAAAAATTTAAAAGTTAATAAAATCAATAATTTGTTTATTTGTAGCTCCTCAGTTTTCCCAAGTGTAAGTAGTGAAAACCCCACATACATGATAAGTTTTTTAGCAATAAGGCTTGCAGACTATTTAAATAATTTGCTTAAAAAGCATTAAACAAGAATATTTTTTTTTAATTATCTAAAATAATTTTTTATCTCAAAAATAATTTTCTCTTGATAAGATTGATTAATATCAATGTGGCAAGGTAAACAAATTAAGTTTTTTGATAATTTCTCACAGTTATCTAATATTTCATCAGAAAAATTAAAAAATTTGCAATTATTTTCATACCAATGGTGTCTCAAATAAATTTTTTTTTTTCTTAGAAAAGATAATAAATTTTTATTATCTTCTTCCAGTATTATAGGATATTCGAGATAAGCGTTTACCTCTTTGTCATCAAAACTTATTTTTGGAAGAAAAATTTTTTTAATATGTTTTAGTTGGTTATAATAAAACAATGCATTTTTAAATCTTGTATCAATTTGATTTTGGCAGTTTATAAGAGACTTTGAGCCGATTTTTGACAAATAACTTGGAAAATTGTAATAATAATTTTTTGTAATTTTGGTTGGAATTTTTGGGAATTTTTGATGGTAAAAAGTTTTAAATAAAAAATTATTTTGATCCTTATATGCAATCTTAAGCAAATAAATTGTAAAAAAATTAAAAATAAATTTGTTTTCAAAAAGTAATTTTACAATTATTGAGTAAATTAATTTATTAAAAATTATTTTTTTTGGAAAATTTATGTTACTTTTAATCTGTTCATTATAAAAATTTTCAAATTCTTTATCTTTACTAACTACTGCTCCACCAAAGTATGTTGTTAAATTTTTTACGAGACCAAAACTGTAGACACCAAAATTGAATATTTTACCTAAAAAGATCTCTTTATATTTAGCACCAAAGCATATAGCTGTGTCCTCAATTATTTTTAAATTTTTAATATTACTCATTTCCACTATAAATTTTTCAATCATTTTTGTATTTGAATAAAGATGAGTGATTATTAAACAAGATTTTTCAGGGTGTTCAATTTTTGTTTTTAAATTTAAGGGGTAACCTGTATTAAGATCTATATCTATGAATTTAATATTCAGACTTGCGTATCTTATTGCATTTATTACATCAATATTTGTGTATGGAGATATGAAAACAAATTCAATGTTCTTTTTTTCCTTTAAGTATTTCAGTATATAATAAATACCTACTCTTGCTTGGGGTACAAGGTATACTTTCTGTGACAAGTATTTTTCAAGATCAATTTTAAAACTTAGATTTGAGTTTGACTCAGTAATTAAATATTTTAAAGTATTTAATATTGATTTTGTATTATTATAAATTTTTATTCTCGAGTTTAGTAACATTTTAAATCAAAAATAATTATACTTTGAGGTTTAGATTTTTGTGACAAAATTACACAATTGTTAATTATGGGTATTTTAAAATTATTATTGTTATTAATTTTAGTAAAAAAATCACTAAATTCATATCTCTCTTCTCCTAATTTAAAATAATAATCTTTACTAAAAAGGATATTATTTTTTGAGTCTAGAATTCCTATAAAATCAGCAATGTTATTTGATACAACTTCAATCTTTAAAGATTTATCAAAATTTGGAAGCAAGATTTTGATTTTGTTTTTAAACTCATATTCATTATAAATTTTATCATTTAAAAATAAAGAGAGTTTATTTTTTTTTAAAAATCTATTATGAAAATACAAATAAACAGGCATATTATTACTTTTATCAATATCTAAAATTAATTTTTTTTGATTTTTTTTAATTATGATATTATTTTTATACTGGTTTATATTATTATTCACTATTCTAGATGATGAAAAATATGGATTGTCAATTATATATAAATACTCACCGGGAATAATTTTTTTTGTTAATTTTTCATTATTGTATAAATCAATCCAATTAATCTTTTGGTTTAAACCACCTATTAATAAAGTTTTATAAAAATTTTCTTCACTACCTTTAAATATAATTTTTTTTTTATTATTTTTAAGAATGTTTCTAATATCATTGAATTCTAAATAATTAAAATTATTTCTTAAAGTATAATTATTGAATTTTATTAAATTATCAAAGGTACTTTTACAGATGAATATTACTAAAATGGAACTAACTAAAAATAATGCTTTTTCAATCTTTTTTTTTTTATAGAAGTAATAATCAAAAAAATAAAAGACTATAAAAATGAATAAGAAATCAAAAAATACAATTGATTTTTTTAATATTGCTAAAAAATTTGGATGAAAAATTAATATTAATGAGAACAACAACGATGAAACGGTAAAGTAGAATAATTTTTTGTTAATCTTAAATAATAATAAGATTAAAAAAAATAGAAAAAATTTTGCTTTTGAAAATACGATAAGAGATTGAAGGTGGTTATAGTAAAAGTAAGATAGATTATCAATAAATTTATTATTTTGCTCATCAACTTGTAATTTACTTAAGGAAATAATATCGGATGAATAAAAGGTATAAAAAATAAAAAAAGGAAAAAAAATTAACAAAGATTTAATTAAAAATTGATTTATTCTCATTTTGTTATTTAAGAAACAAACAATAAAAAAAATACCTATATAAAAAATTGATATTACGTGAGTACCAAGCATAAGTACCTGTAAAAGTATTAGATGAATTGATGTAACTTTTTTTTCATAAAATTTATTTAATAAAATTATAAATATACTTGTGCATAAAAGCTGCGGTGATGACAGTAAAATTAAAAAACTCTCACTTATAAAAAGGGTCCCCGCAATAGATACAAATAAAAAAAATGTAATTTTGTTTTTAAAAAAGTTATTACTAGTTTGAATGAATGAAAAACTTAAAAAAACAAAATTAATGAGATATACTATTATTAGGATCTGATTGAATGTAAGTGATAACTTTAATAAAAGTAGTAAAAATAGATCAAATAGTGGCGTATAAATGGAAAGTGTTCTGCTAATTTGTCTCTCAAGAACGATACTTTTTAATTCAGAGTTTAAATAGATATCTTTTAATTCTTTTGCCCATTCACAATTAAAATCAAAACATGAAGAAATGGTTAATGATTTTAGTATTAAATGAATTTGATCTTCACCTCCGATTAAGAAATCTTTTTTAAAAAAATAAAGTAAAAATAGATGAATTAAAAAAATAATGAAAAAAAATAGATGATATGGAGAAAACCTTAATCTAAATTTCAAGTTAGCATCTTCCATATTTGTCATTTAATCTGATGACATCTTTTAAATGGTTACTGGAACATTCTAAATACCGGCAATTTTCTCTAATAGCTTGCATCTTATGAACAATTTTATTGTTAATAGTAATTATCGATCCAGGTTTGAATTTTTTTCTTTTCTTATTTATAAATATATTCAATTCACCATCTAACACAATAATGGTTTCAATTTTTTTTTTATGATATTGAAGACTACATTCCTCTCCCTTTTTCATAAATAACTCTTTTACACAGTAATATTTATTTAATTCAATTAACTTTTCCCAACCCCATGGTTTGATGATTTTTTTTTTCATTCTTCAATACCCATAGCAAGTTTATATAAATTCAATTTTCCTTTGTAAAACAAGAAATGTGAATAGGGATATTGATAAAATTTTGCAATATTTAAAAATATTAGTTGCATTATGATGTTTATTTTTTTTACGCTTAGATTTTTGTTTTTTATAAATTCGTCCAAAATTTGATCACATTCAATAAGACTACTTTTTCTTAGATAATCGAAGTTTATAATATCTTTTTCAATCTTTATATTAAAACCATTTCTAATCATTGTCTCATGACTTAAATGAAAACCATGTTTAAGTTTTGCTAAATCGTAATAGATGTCACCATAATTTTTGATTAATCCAAAATTTTCTCTCCAATCAAGTAATCTAAATTCGTTATTTTTTGTTTTTAGTATATTTTCAAAATGAAAATCACCATGAAAACCTACTGCTATTCCATTAGAAATATCTTTCCAATTAATATTTTTAAATATACTTTCTATTGAAGAGACATAATAACCATTAATTATATTTTTTGTATCTGTTATATTATTTTCCTCAAAAAATGTATTCACCCTTTGTAAAGTCTTCTCATAATAAAAGTCGTGACATGTATTATTAAAATGTATTTTCTGATCTTTACTTAATTCATATTTTTTCCATAAATTATTTTGAGACCAATCAAGTAAATTAATTAAATCCTTTTTTTTATTTTGTGAATTACTTAAAACGTTGCCCTTGATATATTTGTAGACATAAAAAAATTTGGTTTTTTTTATTATTTTAGGACATAATCCATTTAATATTTTTGATCTTTCATATCTTTGATTGATGGTTTTTTTATTGGTAAAAAATTTAATAACTTTGTTATCTTTAATAAATATACCCTGATCTGTTTTTGGCATTATATTGAGCTCTGAATAGATTTTTTCAGCGATCTTTTTACTTTTTACATCTCCAATATCAATCCATTGATTTACAAAGGAAAAATTTACTTGAATTTTTGAGTTCACTAAATGTTGAAAATATGAAACTTCACCATTATTTTTCTTTTCTTTTTTTATGATTTTTTTAAATTTTTTATAATTTTTTATAAACGCCACTCCAATGTAATTAAATATTTCACTTTTTAAATCTTGTTTGTCATAAATTTTAAGAACTTTTGATCCAATTATAGAGGCAGTTCTATATTTTAAAGGTTCTGGTAATGACTTAGAGAGGTAAATAGTATCTTTTTTATTTTTTTTATAAATTTTTTCTTTGGTGATAATAGAGTCATTTGAATGAAAAAAAAAAGGTTCATTTAATTTATGTAAACTTTTTTTAATTGTGTAAGTTAAGCTAGCTTTTGGTCCTGAAAAATTTTGTATTTTCACAAATGATATTCTTTTTTTAGGATATGCAATTTTACAATATTCAATAATATGTTCCGATTTATATCCAACAGCTATAACAAATTTATAATTTTTTGGATAAGAGTCTATTATGTGAGAAAGCACTGGAATAGATCCAATTTGAATCATACATTTATTAAAATATTTTGTAGAAATTTCCAGTCTCGTTCCAAGGCCTGCTGTTGGGATAAATACTAACATTTTATTTTTGTTTTAAACAAATTTATATATTATAACCGTCAAATTATGCTTTTATTTGTTCCCCTATACAATTGTCAAAACCAAATTTCAAGACTAATAAGTAAACTTGATAAAGATACTCTCAATTTTATCGATGAAATTTTATTTATAGACAATTTAAGTGAAGATGAAACTGAGAAAGTTTTATTAGAAAGTTTAAAAAAAAAAAAAATTCAAAAAAAAATTAAAGTGTTAAGAAATAAAACAAATATTAGCTTAGGAGGTTCTCATAAATTAGCTTTAGATATTTTTTTGAAAAGTGATCATCAAAATTTTGTAATTATGCATGGCGATGATCAAACAGACCTAAATAAATTAAACTCTTTATTAAAAGATAACAAAAATATAAAAAATTTAAATTTATTAGGAAGCAGGTTCTATTATGATTCTCTTACACCAGGATATTCTAGTGTGAGAATCATTGGTAATAGATTATTTAACTTTTTATTTACATTGGCTACAAGATCACGTGTGTTTGATTTAGGTTGTGGAATTAATCTATTTGTTAAAAGAACAATCGAGAATATACCCTATCATAATTTTCCTAATTCTATTCTTTTTCCAATTTTTATGAATATGTCAATAATACTAAAAAAAGAAAATTATTCTTGGTTTGGTGTTGATTGGAGAGAAGAGGATCAACAATCAAATGTTAAAATTATAAAAGATACATTATATACACTCAAAATTTTATTTTTTACTTTAATAAGAAAAAATATTTTTTATAAAAAAAATGACGAGAATTACCAAAATTATAAATATGAAATAGTTTATGAAGATTAAAAAATTAAATTTCTTATTAGATGTAGATGGTGTTCTAACAGATGGAACATTTTATTACGACAATAAAGGAAAAGTTCTTAAAAAATTTGGTGCAAATGATAGTGATTTTTTGAATTTAATATCACATAAGTTTAATATTTTTTTCATTTCATCAGACAGAAGAGGATTCTCAATTTCAAAAAAAAGAGTCAATGACATGGGATATAAAATTTTTTATGCCTCTAATCTTAATAGATATAATTTTATCAAAAAAAAATTTGATTTAAGTGATCTAGTTTTTATGGGAGATAGTTATCATGATATAAAAATTTTAAAAAATTCAAAATTGGGAATAGCTCCTAAGAACGCAATTAATGAGGCAAAAAAAGCCGCAAATTTTGTTACAAAAAATATTGGTGGCAAAGGTGCAGTCGTAGATGCATGTAAATACTTATCGAAAAAATTTAATATAAAACTTTAAATGTTTAAAAATTTTAAATTGGGAATTGGTCCTATGAGTGTTGATCTCATTGATTGTGTCTCAAACTATGCTAAGAAAAATAAAAAATATATATTTTTGATTGCAACAAGAAATCAGATAGATGCAAAAAAGTTTGGTGGCGGATATGTTAACAATTTTTGCACAGAAAAATACTCAAATTACATTAGTAATTTAAGAAACAAGTACCTTGTTCTCTGTAGAGATCATTGTGGACCACATATTAAGGATAAAGAAAAAAAAATTTCATTTAAGAAAACTTTTGAAAACTGTTTAGAATCTCTCGAAACAGATATTAAATTTGGTTTTAAAATATTGCACATAGACGCCTCGTCATGCAGAAATAAATATGAAATTGCTAAAAAATTAATCGACCATTGTTTGAATTACGCAAGAGAATTAAATAAAAAAATTTATTTTGAATTTGGCACAGAAGATCATGGTTTTAAATCATCTGTTGAACAATTCAAATTAGATTTAAAGTTTTGTAAAAATTATAAAGAGATAAAGTTTTTGGTTGCAAACACAGGGTCACTTGTGAAAGAAACTTTTCAAGTAGGAGAATTTCAGCACATAAACGCAAAAAAATTTGCTCATTTATCAAAAAAATATAATATTTTCGTAAAAGAGCATAATGCCGATTATCTTGATAAAAATGATATAATTTTGAGAAAAAATTGTGGGATAATGAGTATAAATATTGCACCAGAGCTTGCGTATATTCAAAATAAATTACTGTATGATCTATCTGTCAACTCTAAAGGAGAAAAATATTTTAATTTGTTTTATAATAAAGTTATAAGTGGAGATAAGTGGAGGAAGTGGCAATATGGTAAGATAAGTGATTTAACCAAATTTTTGTGCTCCGCACATTACTATTACTCAACTAAGGAGTATAGAAAACTTATGGATTATATTAATAAAAATTTAAATTTTAGAAATAATTTAAACTATAGAGTTTCAAAAATCCTAGATAAATTTTATGTTAATGATTGATAGAGCAAAAAGTTATTTTAAGCATTTTTCTAAAAAAGATATTGATAGTTTATCAAATATGTTTTCTCAAAATATAAGACTTGAGGATTGGACTGTAAAATTAAAAGGAAAAAAAAAGGTAATAAATTTTAATAAAAAATTGTTTAAAAAAGTAAAAAATCTAAAAGTGGAAAAAAGGAAAATTTATAAATTAAATAATATAATTTTTGCGTTCATAATTGTACATGCTGATAAAAAAAAAATTAAAGTTTTGGACGTTATCAAATTTGATAAAAAAGGTTTGATTTTATCCATCGATGCATATCATGGGTAAATTTAGAATTGCATTATTATTGAAAAAAGAAAAAAAACATAATGTCAAAGTGATCAATTTCTTAAAAAAAATGAAAAATGTGAAATTATTTATTTTAGAGGGTGATAGTAAATCAAATTACCCTGAGATTCTTAATAAAGAAAAATTTGATTTTATAATTTCATATCTTAGTCCTTGGGTAATAAAAAAAAAAAACTCTTCTGAGAACAAATTTCAAAAATATAAATTTTCACCCATCCTTACCAAAGTACCCAGGATTTGGGTGTTATAATCTGTGCCTTTATAATCAAGACAAATATTACGGCGTTACCTGTCATGAAATGGAAAAAAAAGTTGATACTGGTAAAATTTACTATGTGAAAAAATTTAGAGTAAAAAAAAATTTAAACTTAGATGAATTAATAAATATTACGTATAGAGAAATGTTTAATTTTTTCAAAAAAAAAATAAAATTTTTGCTAGAAAATAAAAAAATTATACCAGTTAATAATATAAACTGGGATAAAAAAAATTTTTCAAAAAAAAAAGATGTTGATAAGCTGAGTTTAATCAAATTGAATATGAGCAACAAAGAGGCTTCTAGAAGAATAAGGAGCACTTATTTAAAAAAAAAATTTTATCCAAGAATAAGTATTTTTGATAAGATATACGAACTTAAAGAGCTTTAAGTGTCAATGAAAATTGATTTCAAAAAAAAAAATCTTCATATAATTTCAGAAGCTGGTGTAAATCACAATGGCAATAGAAAATTAATTAAAAAATTGATTGAGAATGCAAAATTTATTGGTTCAAATACCATCAAATTTCAGACATTTTTAGCGGAAAATCTCTCAACAAAGTCTACTCCCAAAGCCCATTATCAAAAATTAAATTCATTAAGCAAAAATGAAACCCATTATGAAATGTTGAAAAAATTAGAGCTATCAGAAGATGAGCATTATTATGCAATAAAACTTTGTAAATTGTATAAGATTAATTTTATGTCAACAGCTTATGACGTAGAAAGTGCTAAGTTTTTAATCAATGAATGTAATGTTAGAAATATTAAAGTAGCATCTGCAGATATAATTGACTTTAGATTGCATGAGTATTTATCTAAAAAAGATATATCCGTTATTATATCTACAGGCATGTCAGATTTAAAGGAGATCGATGAATGTTATAAGATTTATAAAAAGTTTAATAAAAGACACTTTGCTTTAATGCATTGCGTATCAAATTATCCATGTAAAAATTCTTCACTAAATCTTAATGTCATTGAAATTCTAAGAAAAAGATATAAATGTGAAATAGGCTTTTCTGACCACTCTAATAACAATATTGCAGCTATTGTTTCATCAACTTTTGGAGTGAACTTATTCGAAAAACATTTCACGCTTGATAGAAATTTACCCGGGCCAGATCATAAAGCATCTTATAATGTTAGTGAATTTGAAAATTATATAAATGACATAAAGTTAGCAAAAATTTCCCTTGGAAAAAGGATTAAAAAATGTCAACAGGAAGAAAAAAATATGAGATTAGTTTCCCGGAAAAGTATAGTAGCAAAATTAAATATTTCAAAAAAAGATATATTTACAAATAAAAATTTAACTTTTAAAAGACCTGGTACAGGTATGTCACCTATGAAAATTAAAAAAGTTTTGGGTCGAAGGTCAAACAAAAATTATAAGAAAGATGATTTAATTTTTTTTAAGATTTAAATAAAATGTATTTCCAAATATATCAAAAGATTAAATCTAATGAATTAAAATTTAATAATAATTATTATAATCTAAATTATTATTGGAGATTTATAATTACACCATTAAATTTAATTTTAGTGCCACTATTGGCGCTTCTAAAAATATCAGCAAATTTTTGTAGTTTTCTAGTTTTAATCACAGGGTTATTTGCGAGTTACATTATACTAAATACACCAGACAAAACTTTGATAGCAATTTTTTTTTTTGTTTTGTCAGATATTTTAGATTGTTCAGACGGTGCACTAGCAAGGTATAACAATACCATCTCTAAGTTTGGTAGAGTATTAGATACATCAATAGATCATTTTTTAGTAAATTTTCATGTTTTGATTGTAGCTTTATCAATATTTTACCATAACCAATTTAATTTTTTTTCAGATAATGAAAATTATTTATTTTTAATTACTGGAATGATTATAATACTTCATTGGTTTAAAAAATATTTAAATATCTTAATTAAATATGAGAGTGAGCAAAAAAAAACTAAAATTAATTTAACAAATAATAAAGAATTAGTTAAAAAAATTATACCAATTTATAAAATTTATCTTTTAAAGATTAATGATTTTTTTAATTATCTAGACGGATTTTATTTTAAAGGTTTTGGACTTCTAATTTTAATGTACGATTTTGAAGTTTATATAATTTTATTTTTTATAATTAAATTGATATCGAATATTATTAACACCGCCGTTAGTTTATATTCTATTAGAAATGTATGAGTTTATATAAGTACAATCAAGATTTAGAAAATCCATTTGATAAAATTTTTTATCTACTGGTGAATCCGATTTTACCAATTTTTAAAAAGATTGGTTTTACTGCAAATACAATAACTGCATTATCTCTCATGTTTGGCTTAATTTCAATTTTCTTTTTATTGCATAAAAGTTTGATGTTTATTTTTTTCTTTATTTTTAGTTATATTTTAGACTGTGCCGATGGTGCTTTTGCAAGAAAATATAATGAGACTTCAAAGTTTGGTGAGGCTTTTGACCATTTAAAAGATGTTTTATTAAATGTCCTTATTCTTGGCACATTATTGTATTATTATAGTTTAAATCTCGTTTTTATAATAATAATTTTTTTACAATATTATTTTACTTTTATTTTTTATTATTTAAATGAGATGAAAGTTTTAAAAATGGAAAATAGTGATCTTAATATTTATACAGATATCTCAAAGAGATACTCAGAAAAAAAAATTTTAAATTATATGTATATAATTTTTGCATTCTGCTTATACTATACAGTATATCCAGTTATTGGAGACCAAATAACCAATGGCAAATTAAATTTTTTTAAATATTTCGGCACAGGCACATTACCAATAGTTATCTCTTTAATAGTATTTCTTAATATATAGATGATTTATTATTCAACTAGTTCATTCGCGAAAAAAAATCCAGTTAAATCGATTAAATATCTAAATTCTATTGGTATAAAAAATATAGAACTGAGTTCTGGAAAAAAAATTAAAAATTTAGAAAAAAAAATAATAAGTTTGTCAAAAAAAAATAATTTTATAATCCACAACTTTTTCCCTCCGAATGATCCAAATTTAGTCTTGAATTTAGCCTCATCAAATAGCAGCATAATTAAAAAAAGTATGAAGCATTATAAAAAGGTAATTAGTTTGACAAAAAAAATCAACGCTACTTTTTTTAGTATTCATGCTGGTTTTACAATAGATCCTGACCCAAAAGAATTAGGTAAGTTGTTATTTCAACACAAAAAAACCAACCGAAGAGCTCATATTAAAAACTATATCCTAAATGTTAAAAAAATTGCAAATTTATCAAAAAAATTAAACTTGATGGTATTTATTGAAAATAACGTAATAACAAAAAAAAATTTCGATAAATATGGTTTTAACCCTTTTTTGATGTGTGATGTTAAAGAGATTAAAAAAATTTTAAGTTGCTTACCAAGTAATGTAAAATTAATGCTAGACACTGGACATCTAAAAGTTTCAGCTAAAACTTTAGGTTTTAATAAATTTAAAGCAATTAAAGATTTAAAAAAATTTATTGGTGGTTACCAACTCAGCGATAATAATTCACATATTGATCTTAATTCACAATTTAACAAAAGAGCTTGGTTTATAAAGTATATTGATTTTTCAAAGCCAATCTCTTTGGAAGTTTACTTAAAAAATAAAAAAGAAATTTATAAGCAATATAAATTATTAAATAAGTTAAATGAAAAATAATAAATCTATAAAAAATTTTTTGATAAAAGAAAATGAGACAATCAAAAGAGCACTTTTCAAAATGAGCAATAATATGCAAGGAATTTGTTTTGTAACTTCAAATAAAAAATTAAAAGGTGTTATCACTGAAGGCGATATTAGAAAAAAAATTGTTAAAGGTTTAAGTATTAAAAACAAAATCGCGAAAATTTATAATCAAAATCCTAAGTTTTTTAAGTACAATACTCCCAAACATTTAATTGTTAAATCTTTGAATGAAAAAATAAGAGTAATTCCTTTAGTTAATGAGAAGAAAGAAATTGTTGATTATGCAAGTTTTTATGAACTAAAGAAAACCAACTTATACAATCCTTCTCTTTCAGGCAATGAATTAAAGTACTTGAGAGATTGTATTTCAACAAATTGGATTTCGTCACAAGGAAAATATGTAGATCTTTTTGAAAAAAAATTTAGACAAATTTTGGGTTTTCAAAATGCCTTGTCTGTAAGCAGTGGTACTACTGGTTTGATTTTAGCCCTTAAAGCGCTTGATCTAAAAAAAGATGATGAAATAATCGTACCAAACTTAACTTTTGCAGCATCAGTAAACGCGATCGTCCATGCAGGTGCAAGACCTGTTTTGGTAGATATTGATCCTCAAGATTGGAATATCTCAGTAGACTTAATTAAAAAAGCCATAAATAAAAGAACAAAAGGTATTTTGTGTGTTCATTTATTCGGTTTGCCATGCAAAATGGAAGAATTATTAAAGATCAAAAATAAACATAAATTATTTTTAATCGAAGATTGTGCAGAATCAATTGGCTCAAAGTATAAAAATAAAAACATGGGAATTTTTGGTGATGTTTCAGTTTTTAGTTTTTATGGAAATAAAACAATCACAACGGGAGAAGGCGGAATGGTTGTTTCTAAAAATAAAAATTTACATAAAAAAATGAAAATATTAAGAGACCATGGAATGGATACTAAGAGAAAATATTGGCATAATTTTATTGGTTATAATTTTAGGATGACAAATATGCAGGCAGCCATTGGACTCGGACAGCTTGAAAGGTTTGATAAAATAATAGAAAAAAAAATTAATATTTCTAAATTTTACAAAAAAAAATTGAAGCCTATTGAAAATAAAATATTTTATCAAAAAGAAAATTTTAATATTAAAAATTCTTACTGGCTTATAACTATTGGCATTAAAAATGGTTCTTTAAAAAAAACAAAAAAAATTATGGATTTCTTATCTAAGAATGGAATAGAGACAAGACCAATGTTTTATCCATCAAATATAATGCCACCTTACGAAAATTTCAAATTTGTAAAAAATAAGAATATTTCAAACTCAGAACTTATTAGTAGAAGTTCAATTTGTTTGCCAAGCTCCATAGACTTAACAAAAAAAAGAATAGAATTTATTTGCAAAAAAATTATCCAAGTTACAAAAAAATTATGAGCATAATATGTACTATTTGTGCCAGAGGAAATTCTCTAGGGCTAAAAAATAAGAATATTTTAAAGATTAATGATAAACCACTGATATATTATACTGTCAAAATAGCTAAAGATTCCAAAATTTTTGATAAAATCGTAGTTTCTTCAGACTCTAAAAGTATACTTAATATAGCCAACAAGTTAGGTGTCAATTTGAGTATATTAAGACCAAAAAGACTAGCATCGAAAAATATTTCTAAGCTTCCCGCCATAAGACATGCTGTCAAAACAAGTGAAAAAAAATTCAAGTTAAATTTTGATTACATAGTAGATTTAGATATATGCTCTCCACTAAGGGAAATTAAAGATATAAAAAATTCATTAAAAATTTTT
>MDTD01151643.1_pt1 | contig 14359 bp, 10 predicted proteins | sample 811221 | NCBI WGS metagenome assembly MDTD01 (sample SAMN05326646, study PRJNA326480) | marine metagenome | isolation source: seawater | place: Pacific Ocean: South West | collected 2011
TAACACTGCTGCAGTTTGTTTAATGAAAATTGCAAATGATATCAGATTTTTAGGTTCTGGACCAAGAGCTGGTTACGGTGAGCTAATTTTACCTTCAAATGAACCTGGTTCATCAATTATGCCTGGTAAAATAAATCCAACTCAGTCCGAGGCTGTTACAATGGTTTGTGTCAAAGTTATTGGTAATCATAATGGAATTACAATGGCAGGTTCTCATGGTCATTTTGAACTAAATGTATTCAAACCGTTAATCATTCATAATATTTTACAATCTATTGAAATAATGAGTGACTCATCAAAAACTTTTGCCCTATTCTGTGTGAAAGGTATTAAAGCTGATAAAAAAAGAATAAAAAATCTTTTAGATAATTCTTTAATGCTAGTGACTGCTTTGGCTCCAAAAATTGGATATGATAAAGCTGCTGGTATCGCAAAAGCTGCTCATAAAAATGGAACTACATTAAAACACGAAGTCATAAAAGCAGGATTAATAAAAGAAAAAGAGTATGATAAAATTATGAATCCTCTTAAAATGACAAAACCAAATTAAATTAAGATATTTCCATAATAAACTTTTTAAGTTTTGATAATTCAAACATTTTAAGAAAATTTTGGTTAAAAACTATTTTTTCGAAAGTATTTTTAAAAAATTTTAAATCTTCTTCAGTAGCTTTGTAGTCGTTCATTTTTAAGTAATCAAAATTTACTTTATTACTCAGAATATTCAAGCTTCCTTGGGTTCTCAAATTAAGCTTTTTATTTTTTATTTTGTAATCAATATTTATCTTTTTTAGTAATTTTTTCTTATCGGGACTACTTAATTCACAACTAAAATAAAAAATTGGGTATTCGTCTATTAAGTTGATATTTCCTTTACAGTTAAACCTACTTTCAGAAATAGAAAAGTTTTTTACTAAAATTAGTCTACCGTAAGCTAATTGTGTTTTTATGGTTAGATTATCAATTAAATCTCTACTAAATTTTTTAGAGTTATAAGCTATATTGATTTGGCTGTTTAATCTTTTTATTAAATCTTTAAAATTAAGTAAATAATTTATATCTAATTTGTTTACAATTTCTTTGTTAAAATTTTTAATTTCAGTATCCAAATTTATTTTAAAATAAGGTTTTAATAATAAGAGTCCTTCACTATCAAAGGTAAGACTTTTATCTCTAAAAAAAAATTTTTGAATTTTTAAAGAGTTTTCATCGTAAGTAAAATTTAACTTAAAATTTGAACTTAAAACTTTGCCTTTTAGGGTCCCATTATAAATAAATAATTTATCTTCTTTTTTAAGATCTAAAGTGGCTGAAATACCAGTGTCTAAAAGAATAAATTTAATTTTGCTTAAATCATCAACTAAATTAATTTTAAATTTTTTACTAAATACTTCTCCTTTTACATTGTTTTTTTTATATCCATAATTAGAAAAATTTATCTTTTTAAGAAAAATAACTTCTCTATTTTGATCTTTGATTTGAATATTTAAATTATTAAAATGTAATTTTTTTTTTCGATTATATAAATCTAAAAATAAAAATCTTAAATCGCTAAATTTTGCTTCGACATTATTATTTACTAAACTAATGTTTCTGGCATCAAAATTATCATAATTGTAAATGCTAAAAAGTTTTGGATAAATTATTAGTTTTTGAGTATTAATTTTGGTTTCTCTTAAAATAAAATTTGCTTCTAAACCATTGAGTTGTAAATGAGGGATCGGAAAAGAATTAAACTTAATATTCTTTAACTTTGTAACCTCTAATCCATAGTTTTTGATAAGATAACTCTTGATAATATCCTCTTTTTTTTTGTAGTCAAAAAATTGGGGAATAAACAATAATAACACTGATGCGACAAAGAAAATTGCAATTAAGTATCTTAAAAAAAAAATAAATTTAAAAAAACTAGAATATTTATTGTGAATTGTTTTGTAAATTTTATTTATCATTTTTTTTATTTTTGTATCTAGTATATAAATGAATTTTTCTATTTATGAATAGCATAGATAAGTTAATTGATAACCTAAACAAGGAACAAAAAGATGCAGTCCTTAGCACTGAAGGACCAAACTTAATTGTTGCTGGAGCAGGCTCAGGTAAAACAAGGGTTTTAACTACTAGATTGATTCATATTATCAATCAAAAAAAAGCATTTCCCAATCAAATTCTTTGTGTGACTTTTACAAATAAAGCAGCAAAAGAAATGCAAAATAGAGTGATGCAACACATTAAAGGAAACACGAATGCTGTACCTTGGCTGGGCACATTTCACTCTATAAGTGTGAAATTTTTGAGAAGACATGCTGAAGCTCTTGGATATAAAAGCAATTTTACAATTTTAGATACTGATGATCAAAAAAAATTGATCAGAAATATAGTTAAAGCTGAAGATCTTGATGCTAAAAAATTTTCTCCTCAATTAATAATGTACCACATTGATCAATGGAAAAATAAAGGTCTGCTACCAAAAGAAGTAAAAACTGAAAAGTCAGGCTCAATCATAAAATCAATATTAAAAGTTTATGAAATATATCAAAATAAAACTAAAGATTTGAATGCATTTGATTTTGGAGACTTAATTCTATTTTGTGTAAAACTTTTTGAGGATCACAATGACATAAAAGAAATATATCAAAAAAATTTCAAATATATTTTAGTAGATGAATTTCAAGATACAAATTTCATTCAAAATAAATGGTTAAACTTGTTAGTAAATGATAATCAAAATATTTGTTGCGTAGGTGATGATGATCAGTCAATTTATAGCTGGAGGGGAGCAGAAATAAAAAATTTTTTAACTTTTGACAAAATTTACAAAAATTGCAAAGTTTTTAAATTAGAACAAAATTATCGGTCTACAAAAAATATACTGGATACTGCCTCTAATTTGATTTCAAATAACACTAATAGAGTAGGAAAAAAACTTTGGTCCGCCGCAAATCATGGAGAACTAGTAAAACTTAATTGTTATAGGTCTGGCAAGGAAGAGGCACAAGGAATTAGTGATATTATCGAGCAAAAAATTAAAAAAAAATATTCTTTAAACGATGTTTCAATTCTAGTTAGAGCGATTTATCAAACAAGAGAGTTTGAAGAACGCTTCCTCCAGGTTGGTATAGGATATCGAGTATTAGGAGGTATTAAGTTCTACGAGAGAGCAGAAATTAAAGATGCAGTTTCATATTTAAGAATTATAAATCAAAAATTTGATGATTTGGCCCTTGAGAGAGTTATTGGCTCTCCAAAGAGAGGTATTGGGGAAAGCACTCTCAAACAAATTTATATGTTTGGTAAATTAAACAAATTATGTCTTGAAGACTCAGTTATTAAAATTCTAGAAAAAGGAGATTTTAAGCCAAAAATTAAAACTACTTTAAATCAATTAATTAATTTCATTCATAAATGGAGAAGAGACTCTAATAAAATGAAACACTTTGATTTGTTAAAAGTTGTACTGGATGAGTCTGGTTATTCTGCAAAACTTAAAAATAAGAAAGATTTAGAAAATGAAAATAGATTAGAAAACTTAAAAGAACTTATAAGAGCAATGCAGGATTATGATAATTTGCAAAGTTTTTTAGAACATGTTGCATTAGCTACCTCAATAGATCAAGAGTGGGAAGGAGCAAAAGTAAATTTAATGACAATGCACGCTGCAAAGGGTCTTGAATTTGAAATTGTTTTTTTACCTGGCTGGGAGGAAGGTCTGTTTCCCCATCAAAAATCTTTGGAAGAAAGCGGGGATTTTGCTTTAGAGGAAGAAAGAAGGTTAGCTTACGTCGGTATAACAAGAGCTAAAAAAGAAGCCTTCATTTCTTTTGCAATGAAAAGAGCCTATCATGGAGATTGGATGGATGCTTTACCGTCAAGATTTATCAATGAAATACCTGATGAAAGTGTAGAAAAAAATGAGATTGAATCTGCAGATGTAGACAATTTTGAATTTAATCAAGATAATTCCATAGAATTTGATGAGGAGTATAGAAGTCCTGGATGGGAAAGATTTAAAAAAAACAAAATGCTTAAATGGAAAAAATAAATAAATTAAAAAAATTATTTAAATATGAGGGTATTGATGGTTATCTTGTTCCAAAGAATGATGAGCACTTTGGAGAATATGTTAATGATAATGAGGACAGACTTAAGTATTTAACAAATTTCTCAGGCTCATTTGGCTTAGCTTTGATTTTAAGACAAAAAAATTATTTATTTGTTGACGGGAGATATACATTACAAGCAAATATTCAGTCAGGAAAAGTTTTTAAAATAAAGACTATTCCAAATGATAGTCCAAAGACTGTTCTTAAAAAGAAAAAAATTAAAATTGGCTTCGATCCTAAACTATTCACAAAAAAATCACTAAATTTTTTTTTTAAAAAAACAGATTGTGAAGTTGTGCCAGTGAAAGAAAATTTAATTGATAGAATTTGGAATAAATCAAAAAAAAATAAAATTTTTAAATTTTATAAACTTCCTGAAAAAGCAGTAGATAAAAAAGTAAAACAAAAAATTGATGAAATTACATATGATATGAAAAAAAAAGGAGCCGATTTTAAATTTATAACATCGAGTGAAAATAATGCATGGCTTTTTAATATTAGAGGAAAAGATGCAAGTTATACACCTTTAACGAATTGCTACGTTTTAATTGATATAAAAAAAAAAATTTATTTTTTTTGTGATTTAAAAAAAATTTCAGTATCTTTTAAAAACAAATTTAAAAGTGTAAAGTTTATTAATATAAATCTTGTAGAGAAAATTTTATCAAAAATCTTAAATAAAAAATTTTTGATAGACGCTGATACTTGCTCATTTTTTTTTGAAAATATCATTTCTAAAAATAATACTATTTTAAGCAAAATAGATAATATTTATCTCGCAAAGTCTATTAAATCAAAAAAAGAAATTAATAATATAAGGCAGGCACATATATATGATGGAGCTGCATTAACAAAATATTTATTTTGGCTCAAAAAAAATTTTAAAAGATTAAAAATAACTGAGATTTCAGGAGAAAAAAAATTATTAAACTTTAGAAAAAAAAACAAATTATTCAAGTTTCCGAGCTTTCCAACAATCTCTGGAACTGGTCCAAACGGAGCCATTATACACTATAGAGCTACTAAAAAAACTAACCGTAAATTAAAAAATGGAGATATTTATTTAGTAGACTCAGGTGGTCAATATAATTTTGGCACTACGGATGTCACAAGAACTATCTCACTAGGAAATAATAATAAAAAAATAAAAAATATATTTACTAGGGTCTTAAAGGGCCACATTGCTGTAGCTAACTTTAAATTAAAAAAAAATACTAATGGATCAGTAATAGATAATGCGGCAAGAAAATACTTAAAACAAATTGGTTTAGATTATATGCATGGAACAGGTCATGGTGTGGGATATTTTTTAAACGTTCATGAGGGACCTCAATCTATTTCGAAAAATAATAATTCTGTATTTCGGGAAGGGATGATTGTCTCTAACGAGCCAGGATATTACAAAAAAAATAAATTTGGCATGAGAATAGAAAATTTAATTTTTGTACGAAATATCAAAAAAAAGCTATTATTTGAAAACTTAACTATGGTACCGATCGACAAATCTATGATTGAATTATCTATTTTAAATCGAATAGAGAGAAAGTGGTTAAATAACTACCATAATCAAGTATATAAAAAACTTAAAAATTTAATGAATACAACGGAATTGTTAGAATTAAAAAAAGCCTGTTCAGCTATTTAAAATTTTATTCCATTCTGCTTCGGTAATAATTTTTATCTTTAGCGCTTTTGCCTGATCAATCTTTTTTTTGGTTGGCTTCGTATCACCAACAACAAGAAAGTCTAATTTTTTAGATACAGAACCTAATACTTTACCACCATTATTTTCAGCTAAAGATTTTGCTTCTGATCTGCTCATATCTTTGAATCCCCCAGTAAACATAATTCTTTTGTTAGAAAATTTTCCATCAGTATTTTGAATTTTATAATCTGATACCGTTAATTGATTAATTAAGTTTAATATAATTTTAGTATTCTTTAAATTAGAAAAAAAATTTCTTAATGCTTTTACTTGAGTTTCACCTATTCCATCTAGTTCAATAAGATTATTTAAAATTTCTTCTCTTTTATCATTTTCAAATAATTTACTAAATTCGGAAATCGAAACAAAAAAACCTCCAAGTATCTTTGCATTTTCCTGTCCAATATGTCTTACGCCAATAGAGTAAATAAATCTATCTAAAGATATGCTCTTTGATTTTATAATTGCTCTTTCCAAATTTTGAATTGACAAATCTCCCCATCCCTCTAATTTTTTAATTTTTTTATAATCTAATTTAAAAATATCTGACGGTTCTTTTATAAATTTTAGGTTCCAAAACTGATCAATTACCTTTTTTCCTAACCCGTCTATGTTGAATGCTTCTTTTGAGACAATATGTTTTAATTTTTCTTTAGCTATAAATTTACAATCATACCCTTTGATACATCTTCTTACTGCATCCTCTTTTTTTGTATTTTTGCTTATTTCTTTAATTGTGTTTGCGCCACACAAACACTTAGACGGGAAAATAAATTTTTTACTTTTTTTGTCCCTTTTATTTTTATCTACAGAAACAACTTGAGGAATAACGTCTCCAGCTCGCTGTATTGTTATTGTATCGTCAACCCTAATATCTTTTCTTTGAATTTCATCTTCATTGTGTAACGTAGCATTTGAAACTACTACTCCTCCAACTGTTACTGGTTCAACTTTAGCTACAGGTGTAATAGCTCCAGTTCTTCCAACTTGAATTATAATTTCTTTAATTTTTGTAATAGCTTGCTCTGCCGAAAATTTATATGCTACCGCCCACCTCGGAGAATTTGAGGTATTGCCAAGTCTTTTTTGTAAACTTAAATCATTAACTTTAAAAACTAGCCCGTCAATATCATAATCAAGTGATGATCTTAGATTATCAATTTCTTTATGACGTTTTTCTATATTGTTTGTCCCGCTAATGATTTTTGACAAAGGATTTATAACAAATCCCCAATCATTAATTTTGTCTAAAAATTCTGATTGTTTTTTAAATACCATGGGTTCTACTGCACCAAAACCATAAGCAAAATACTTTAAAGGAATTTTTGATGTTTCTTTTGGATCTTTTTGTCTTAAAGACCCACCTGCTGCATTTCTTGGGTTGGCAAACTTATCTTTAATTTTAGTGAAATCATTTTTACTAATATAAATTTCACACCTTACTTCAAATAAATCTGGTATTTTTTTACCATATATTTTTTTTGGAATACTTGAAATTGTTTTTAAGTTTTGGAGAATATCTTCTCCAGTTATTCCATCCCCCCTGGATAGACCTTTGGATAAGACTCCTTTTTGATAAATTAGTGTTGCTGAAATACCATCAATTTTTGGTTCTGAAAATAGTTCTAAATCTTTATATTGAATATTTAAAAAATTATTTATTCTTTTTAAAAAATCTTTTATCTCATTTTCGTCAAAAGCATTAGACAGTGATAGCATTGGTTTAAGATGTTTAATCTTTTTAAATTTATTTGAAGGTGCGGCACCAACAAATTTTGATATTGTGTCAATCTTTTTTAAATAAGGATAATTTCTTTCTAACTCTATTAATTCTTTTTTTATCTCATCATATTTTTTATCTGAAATTTCAGGATTATCTTGATTGAAATATAACTCATTATGTTTTTTAAGTTCTTTGATTTTTTTTTTAAATTTTATAATAATTTTTTTTTCTTCCATTAATATCTATTTAATCATTTTTATTATTTTCTCAAAAATACTTTTGTTCTCGGGTACTTCTTTTTTAACAACTGATCCTCTATTATTGATATTATAATCTTTGTTAAGTATTTTGTATGACTGTTCAAACCACTCACTTGAATTATAGTTGTATCCCAAAATTTTTGCATATTTTTTTGCCTCATCTTCTAAACCAATATGATAATGAATTTCTACTAGTCTATGAAGTGCTTCCTCAATGAAAATTGTTTTATCGTATTTTTTAGTGATAATTTTTAAACGATTAATAGCAGGCACCCATTTTTGTGTAGATATATAATATTTTGCAATAAACAGCTCTTTTGCTGCTAATTGGTTTTGGATTAAATTTTTTTTAAACTTAAGATCAATTGCATAATCTGTATTAGGATATTTATTTAAGAAAAAATCTATCTTTTTATTAGCTTCTAAGAGAGGTTTTAAATCTTTTTTTTCATCACTTATTTGTTCAAAATAAATTATTGCTAAAAGATAATGTGCGTAAATTATATTTTTATCAGATGGATAGGTTTTTAAATATCTTTCTAAATTTTCTACAGCGTCATCATAAAAATTAATTCCATAAAGAGAAAAGCTAGCCATAATTGATGCTTTAGCCGCCAACTCTACTTTTTCGAAATTTAACTCAGCCTCAGAAAATTTTTTGTTTGCAAAAAAGAAGTTATTAGTTTCAAAGGCTTCTAATCCCTCTTTGTAAAGAATATACGGATCAACTTTATTTGTGGGGTCGTAAATTACTTCGTTATTTTTTGAACAAGAAAATATTACTGTAATTAAAAATATCAAAAAAAATAGTCTGATCAACATAATTAAAATTAATAACAGAATTAATTAAAATTAATATGTTAAAAATTTGATTTTATGCGTTTACAGCAAGCTTAATAGATTGATTTGAGGCTGTTTTTTTTGGAATTATCGTTTCTTTTAATTCAGTAATCTCAAAAGCAGTTTTTGAATTAAATAGTTTTCTTAAAAATGCATTTGTTAGTTCATGTCCACCTTGATAGCTAAATACTTTACCTAATACTCTATGGCCGGACAACAAAAAGTCTCCAGCTAAATCTAAAATTTTATGATTTACAAACTCTTTATCGTTTCTCAAACCACCTTCATTTAAAACTTCGTTATCATTAACAACGACCGCATTGTCTAAAGATCCTCCTTTTGCAAGTCCAGCTTTTTTGATTTTTTCAATGTCGTTAAACAAACAAAACGTCCTTGACTGGTAAATTTCTATAAGATGGTCTTTAAGGAAGTTAACAACATTTCTTTGATTTCCTATAATCTTGTTTTTATAATTTAATTGGCAATCTACTTCAAAAGAATTATCCGAGGTATCTATTGATATTACTTTTTCACCTTCTAAAAGTTCAACTTTTTGTAAAATTTTCAAATATTTTCTTTTTTTATTTAACTCTTTTTTCTTAATCTTTCTAAGTTCATCCAAAAATACTTTTGATGATCCATCCATTATTGGAACTTCTTCATTATTTATCTCAATAACTGCGTTGTCAATTTCTGCAATATATAAAGCTGCAAGTAAGTGCTCAACTGTAGAAACTTTAATACCAAACTTATTTTCTAGCGTAGTGCAAAGTTTGGCTGAAGAAACATTTTTAAAATTTGCTTTGATTTTGTTATTATCTTTTATATCAACTCTTTTAAATACAATTCCCTCATCTTCTTTGCCGGGTAAAATAGTTAAAGTAGAACTTTTTCCTGTGTGCAAACCTACTCCAGAAAAGCTTACTGGGGTTAGTATTGTTTGTTGGTAAATTTTTAACATGAAGAATGTTATACAGAAACTATTTCAAGCGCTTAAAACAACAAATATTACTTAAAATTACAATTGATTAACCAAAAAAAGACTTAAAAATCCTTGTAATTATTGAGTGTTTATTTTGGGTTATAGGTATCGCTTCTTTGACCCATCCATATTTTACAATTTGATTTGCACTTTCATATAAACTTTCGGGAGGATAATCCTCAATAAGTTTTACTTTTAACTCTTCTTTGTTTGAAAAAAAACTCGTAAAGCTATCTTCCAAACACTTAATATTAGATTTAGTACATAAAGTTAAGAAAACTGGAATATCCTTATTTAAAGAACTTAACAAATTAATATTTTTATGCAGTATAATTTCAGACATTTCTTGAATTCTTGCCTTTGCTACTTCCATGACTAGGTTTTTTTTAATTTTTCTAAAATTTTTATCTACAAAAAATACTTTTTCTATTAATTCATCTTTTAAATTTTTTTTTAATTCAGAATTTTGTAAAATATTTTCAATAGTTTCTTTGTCTAAAGCCGTAATTTTTGAGATATCACTAATTATCAAGTCAGTTCCAAAGTTAAAATCTTGTGAAAATTTAAGAGCTGAGTTTTCAAAGAAAAATACTTGCGAAACAATATTATCAATTTTGATTTTAAAAAAAGTTTTTTCTCCATTTTCGTTAACTAGTTTAGCGCCCTCTATAAAGGTTTTTGAAATAGTTTTTTTCACTCTTAAATTACATTTTCTAAAAATATTTTGTAGATTATTAAAATCATTATTATTTATTAGACAGAAAGATAACTCATGTGAATAAAAATCTCCAAAAAGACCGATGGGAATATTCTTTATATTTTTTTTATCGAGAAGGTAGTTTGTATTAAAAATATGTAAAATAGTTTTATTATTTTCTGTCTCGTTTATTTTTGCTTTTAGTGAATTTAATATGTATGTAATATTTTCTTTTGCAAGTTGAGATCCATTTAATTTCTTGTAACCTGTAAAATTTAAGTAAGTAAAATTAAAGTTATTTACTACAAGTATTATTTCTTTAAAAACAAAATTTATTTTTTCCTCAATAGAATAAATACTTTTTTTAATTATATTATATACAAGTTCAAGATCGGTAATTTGTTTATTGTGGATCCCTTGTAAAGGAATAACTTTTTTAAAAACTAACTTAAATTTATCATCACTAATATTATCAACAGTTAAAAAAATAAATTCATTGTTATTAATTTCTATAAAAAGATTAGGTTCATTTAGCTCCATATCTTACTTTAAAATAAGTTGATTGTTAATTCTATAATCAAAACTTTTATATTTATTGAAATTTTTATCTTGATTTATATTCATAAAGTTTTGAAGACTTTCTTTATAATCTTTTATTGGTAATTTAATTGTTTGGTCATTAATTGTGATTAAATCCCATCTTTTAGACTCAAACAAGTAAAAATATTTAATCTCATTTATCGGAAAATTAATATTCAACAAATTTAAATAAAAAATTTGAAAACTTTCTTTGTCTCCAAATACTATAGGTAGATCTTCAAATTCTTCAAATTTAGTAAATTTAATTAAATTTCCATTTTGTGTAAAATATTTTTTCTTTTTTTCATTTTGTAAAATTGCTACAGGTTTTTTTTCTAATACTTTTATTTTTAAAATGTTTGGATAAATTTTTTTTATTTCAAAACTTTTTATAAATTCAATTTCACTTAATTCTCTCTTTATTTTTCCGGTGTTTAAGAAAAATAAGTTTTTTCCATATATATAAGACAATTTATTTTTTATAATTCTATCTTTTAATAAAATATTATTTTCAACTATTATTTTTTTTATTAAAAAAAATGAATTAATTTTAAATTTATTCTGAATGTTATATGTGCTTAATAACAATAGCAGGACTAAAGAAAAAAAAAGACGTTTTTTCATCTATTAATGCTTGCATCTAACAATATTTTTTCTACTAATTTTGGAAACGCAATCCCATAGTAATTTGCTATTTCTGGGACCAGAGACAAACTTGTCATACCAGGTTGAGTATTTGTCTCTAATATATAGAATTTATTTTTGAAATATTTGAAATCAGATCTGGTAACTCCCTTGCACTCTAAAGCGCTATGTGCTTTTTTAGCAATCTTTAAAACTTCCCTATACTTATTTTTTTTTAATCTTGCAGGCATGATATGTTTTGTATTTGCTGATTTTTTGTATTTTGCTTTGTAATCGTAAAAAGAACGTTTAGGAATTAGCTCTATTGCACCTATTGCAGTATCATTTAGAACAGCTGCTTGTATTTCTTGCCCGCCAATGAATTGTTCTACGATTAGTTGATTATACTTTTTAAAAAGAAATTTAACTGAACTTTTTAAACTTTTAGTGTTTTTAACAATTTTAACTCCTATACTAGATCCTTCATTAATTGGTTTTAAAACAATAGGAAATTTGATTTTTTTTTTTTTTAATAATCTTTTTAAAAAATCTACATTAAATTCATCTTTCTTAAGGGTAAAAAAATTAGGTGTTAAAATTTTCTTTTTTTTAAAAATTTCTTTTGAAATAATTTTATTCATTGCATTATATGAGCTTATTACTCCAGAGTGAGTATAGGGAATTTTAAGATACTCAAAATAACTCTGTGCCACACCGTCTTCTCCATCCCTACCATGCAAAGCATTAAATATTACATCTGTTTTTTGCTTATTTATTAGATTTAAATTATTAAATCTTGGGTCAAAAGTTTTGACTTTGTAATTTCTTTTTTTAAGAGCTTTAATACAAGCTTTTCCAGTATCTAGGCTCACTTGCCTTTCTCCAGAATTTCCACCAAGTACCACTAGAACATTTTTAAATTTTTTTTTACTCACCTATTATTTTGACCTCTAATTCAAGATTAATACCTGTTTTATTGTTCACAGTCTCTTTTACTTTGTTAATTAATTTTTCTATATCATTAGAGGTGGCATTTCCATTATTAACAAAAAAATTACAATGCTTTTTTGAAATAATTGCATCACCAACTTTAAATTCATCGCAACCAGCTTCTTTAATTAGTTGCCAAGCTTTTTTTTCATTTGTTAGATTTTTAAAAGTGCTACCACAGGTTTTTATTTGATTTGGTTGAGATAATTTTTTTTTTTCAATTAAATCATTTTGTTTTTTTTCAATAGATTTTTTTGTATCGGTTTTGCCCTTTAATTTGACTGATGTAATGATATATTTATTTGATAAATTTGTTCCTCTGTAATAAAAATTAATTTCTTCGCTTTTAATTTCTTTTTCTATACATTTATCAATGTCTATTACATTTACTGAAATCAATACTTTTGAAATATCGTTACCATAGCAACCACTATTCATAATTACAGCGCCTCCTATTGATCCTGGAATACAAGAAAGAAACTCCAGATTTCCTATGCCATTTTCTTTTGCAAAATTTGAAATCTTACGATCAAGCGTTCCAGCTCCAACTTGAATTATTTCCTTGCCTACAATATTTATTTCTGAAAAACCTGCGCCAAGTTTAATAACAGCTCCTTTTACTCCTTTGTCTCTTATTAATGTATTTGATCCAGCCCCAAGAATGGTAATTTTTAATTTATTTCTTTTATTATCTTTTAGAAAATCCATTAGCTGACTTTTATTTTTAGGTTTAAATAAATACTCCGCAGGCCCTCCTAAATTAAACCAACTATAATTGGAAAGTTTAGTGTTATTAGTTATAGAATTTTCGAATTTTTCAATTAGTTCCTGATTAAGACTCATAAATTTGTCTTTAGCTCCCTCATGTATTTAGAAATTATTCCAGCTCCCATCCCTATAATAATTTCATCTCTTATTAAATTTTTTCTAAAAAAGTTTACTATCTCTTTGTATTCTTTAATTATTATTACTTGAGTTTTCGAGTATTTTGAAATTAAATTTGCAAAATTTAACAGATTGAATTTTACTTTTCTTTTTTCTCCAGCAGCATATATAGGGCAAAGAAGAACTTGACTTGAATTTTTAAATGATTTTGCAAATTCATTTTTTAAAGAAATCACTCTTGAATACCGATGCGGTTCAAATACTGATATAATTTTTCTTTTTTTATAAACATTCTTAACACCATCTAAAATAGATTTTATTTCAGTTGGATGATGCGCATAATCATCATAAAAATCATTTCTATTTCTTGTAAAAATTTTTGTCATTCTTCTCTGGACCCCAGAGAATTGTTTTAATGATTTTTTAATTATATTTTGGTTGACACCCAGATTTAAACAAACTGCAACTGATGACGCTGCATTAAGAACATTATGTTTTCCAAGTAATTTTAATTTAATATTCTTAATCTTTTTATATTTCTTATTGATGTCCTTATATTTTATATCAAAAATTGAATAATCAATTTTATATCTAATATTTGAAATTTGGTAATTAGCGTTTTTATCTTCTCCGTAGGTAAGAATATTTTTACTTTTAATTTTTTTAAATATTTTTTTTATATTTTTATTATCAATGCATATTATAGATTTGCCAGTTGGGGGAGTCTTTTCAATAAATTTAATAAATGAATTTTCTAAATTTTTAAAGTTTTTGTAGTAATCAATATGCTCATAATCGATGTTAGTAACGATAGAGTAATTTACTGGTAATTTAAGAAAGCTGCCATCTGACTCGTCTGCCTCTAAAATTGCCCATTCTCCTTTCCCAAGTTTTGCATTGCTTTTAAATGAATTGATGACTCCGCCATTTATAATTGTTGGATCAAGTTTTTGATCAGATAAAATTTTTGA
>MDTD01176247.1_pt1 | contig 14358 bp, 22 predicted proteins | sample 811221 | NCBI WGS metagenome assembly MDTD01 (sample SAMN05326646, study PRJNA326480) | marine metagenome | isolation source: seawater | place: Pacific Ocean: South West | collected 2011
AAATTCTTTTTTTTTCTTGAGCCTGATACCAAAAGTATTTCTTTATTGTTATATTTTCTAGTGTAATTTATAAATTCTGATAGAGCATTTAAAGAATTATTTTTATTCTTAGAAAATTGATGGAATAAACTGTAGTGATATATTATTTCAGCCTCTTTATAATTTGTCCCAATATACTTAACTACTTCTAATAAAAAATCTTTTTTAATTAATCCCTTACAAGGAATATTTATTTTAAAAATGTTTTTATCAAGTAAAAATTCTATTTTATTCTTTAATTGTTCTAAATCTTTAAAAGATATTTCTACCCTGAGTTGTTTTCGCATCAAAATTTATTAAATCAATTTTATATTATTAACTACATTACATTAACGAAAACAAGCATCACTTACAATTCTTAATTTTGAAGGAGAATCAGTCTGAAATAAAATCTTGGGAGAAATTGATAAGACAGCTTTAATGGATAATTTATCATTTTTAGAATCATTTATAATTTTGGCAAAACATTCCCAATTTTTAAATGAAGTAATACCAGGCCATGAAAACCAACTTCCCAAAAATATTCCAAACAAAATAAGTAATACTCCCTTCATAATTTTATATACAAAACACTACGCTAATTATATGATTTTTTGATTAACATTTTACTTTATTTAAAACTAATATTTAGTTCTAAAAATTAAAACTAAAAATTTTAAGGACATGAAAGGGTAGAATATTAAAATAAAACTAATTGATATGGCTAGTCAAGATTATTTGATTGCAATAGCTCTCATAGAACAAAAAGGTGAGAGAGCTATGCCACTAGGGGGCAAAGAAATAAAATTAGATATTGAAGAGAAGGAAAACTTTAAAAAACTTAGTGAGGATGTAACATTAAATCTTTTATTAAGACTTTTTCAAAGAAGTGATGATGGTCCAATGAAAAGAATTTCAGCAGAAAAAGGTCTTTTACTTGTTCATATGCATCCTAAGAGGATGCAGAAGGAACTTCCTTTCATTAAGGCAGAATGGATAAGAGATGGAGATACGAATCAATTTATAAAGTATTTAAGTAATCTATCAAAACAAATTTGGACAGCTAGTTTTGTTAAATATCATGGAGTTGAATTTACATCGATTGCTAAAAATGAAGAGATTTAATATTAGAAATATTTTTATAAATCAAGAAAACCAACCTTTTAACAAATCATAAATACTTATTATTAAACCCCAAGCAACAATTATCGGGGTTACATATTTAAGCATAAATTTTAAATATGATTTAATAATTAAAGAAGACCCAGAATTCTTTAATTCAGTATCTAAAGTTTTTGGTATAATCCAACCTATTAAAAATGAAACAAGGAAGCCACCTAAGATTAACAAAACATTTGCAATAGCATCAATATTTCCCAATAAATTAGTACTTAATGCGGAAGGGACCCCAATAATGAAAGTAAATCCCACTGTTAAAATAGAAGCTTTATTTCTATTTAATTTGAATTTATCTATAAGCGTTGCTACAGGTATCTCTAACAAAGAAATCAAAGATGTTATTGCAGCAATATATGCCAAACCAAAAAATAAAATTGCTACTATCCTACCAATAGAACCGTATTGACCTAATCCAGAAGGGATAGTGATAAATAAGGTAGCAATTGTACTTTTACTTATAGTCTCTCCTAAACCAAAAGAGAAGATAATAGGAAAAGTAATTAACCCAGCCATTAAGCCTACAATGGTATCAAGTGAAGCTATTTGTAGAGCTTGTTTTGGTAAATCACTTTTTTTATTCAGATACGAAGCATAGGTTATCATTATTCCAATACCCAAACTCAATGAAAAGAAAGCCTGACTAAAGGCATTTCTTATAGTTGTTGGATTTGTTAATTGTTTAATATCAAAATTGAACAAAAAGTTCTTATATCCATCACTAGCATTGGTTAAGAATGCTGCCCAAATAGCAAGCGCAAAAAGGATAATAAAAAGTATTGGAACACATATTTTATTTAATTTTTCAATTCCTTTTTTAATTCCTCCAGAGATTATATAAGCTCCTAGTCCTAAACTAAATATTTGACCAATTAGATCCCTTTTACCAGAATGAATGGAATCAAAAAGTGAACTTGATTCATCAGCATTTAAAGGTAATCCAACAAATAATGATTGAACAAATATATCTGCAGTCCATCCCATTATTACTGCATAATAAGACGCGATTGCTAAAGGTGCTATCAAAAAGAGCCAACCTAGCGGAGCCCATTTAGGCCCGGCAGCCTTTATTGGAGCCAAAAAAGCACTTGTTGAGGTACTTCTTCCAAGTGCAAATTCAGCTACAAATATAGGAAGACAAACTAATAAAACAACTAAGATATAAAGCAAGACAAATGCCCCTCCGCCCCCTTGTGAGGAACGGTAAGCAAATCCCCATAAATTACCTAAACCTACAGCACTACCAACTGCAGCTAAAACAAATCCAAGCTTTGTGCCCCATTGTTCTCTCTTAATGGCTTTTTCTGTCAAATTAATAATAGAGTACTAATCTGATTTATAACTTAGTAAATATTAAAAAGCTAATATTTATGAGATCAAAATAAATTTTTTAATATTTTTTTATTTTCATAAGAAAGCTTGAAACACTTTTTGCTTTTTCCAAAGTTAATAGTTTTGAAATCATTCTCACCAGTAACATGAAGAGCACTATACCCCTCAATGCAAATACATGATTTAATCTTTTTTTCAGTTAGTAATTTATTTACATAAGGTTCTCTTTCATCTTCTTCATCAAAATGTGGACAAGCAATTCCTTTTAAAAAACCAAGACAATTTATAATCTCTAAGTTTTTAGAATATGAATCAGTTATGCCTTTTTCAAACCAACATATAGCTCCTGCACTTACTCCGCTCATAATAATCCCGTTATCGTAAGCTTTTTTTAAAACAACATCTAAATTCCAATCACGCCATACTGCCAGCATACTTTTGGTATTCCCACCTCCAACATAAATTATGTCTTGGTTTAAAATGACACGATCTAAGTCGACAGTACGTGAGAAGAAATCAATATGAGTTGTTATGCAATTTAATTTACTAAAAGCTCTATAAAAATTTAATTTATATAAGTCATTGTCACCCGAAGCCGTTGGAATAAAACATATTTTGGGCCTTTCTTTATCGGATAAAGAAACTATATATTTCTCGATATTTAAATCCCCAAGAGACCTTCCAAATCCTCCTCCTCCAATAGCTACTATGTTTTTATTAGGCATCATAAAGTACTTACTTTTTATGAATTTAAGACAAATAACATTAAAAGATCAAATAACTCTAAAAAATATTTACTTTGATTCTATTAAATCAATTGATGAAAATATATATAGTCCAGAGCAAAAAACAATATGGTCAAGTCAAGCATGGGTCAATCAAGAATTCCATAAATCAATAACCAAAGGGAAGGGCTTTATAATGGAGCATCTAAATAATCATATTGGATTTGCAATAAGATACCCAGAGAGAAAGCTATCTCTTTTATATGTAAAAGGTAATTTCACTAGAAAAGGAATAGGTAGTATTCTTATTAAAGCTATTGAGAAAGAAGCCGTAAAAGAAGGAGTTACATCAATAAAAACTGATGCGAGTCTTTTAAGCTATAGATTATTTATTAAAAATCATTGGAAAATAATAAGTAAAGAAAAAATAATTCTCCAAGAAACAGCTTTTTATAGATATAAAATGTTCAAAAATTTATATTTTTAATAATCAAATAAATTATGAAATAAAAATAAAAATCTAAAAATAAGTTTAATTCTTTGGATAACTTATTTCTTTTGATGATATCACTTATACTTATAAGAGAGTGATATGCCTTGAAATCACATTGTTTTTTCAAAGACAATACATCCTTATAAGTGTTCTTTGATTACATATAAGAATAAATAATTGAGAAAATTGGCTCCCAATTACTCCAAACATGTCAAATTCTAAACTTAGGTTTCAACCTGTTTTAGCTTCAGTATTAACATTTAATATTCACAATATAAAATCCTTTCGTATTTTCAATAAGGTGAAAAATCCAATAAAATTTAGCCTTCATTAGTGAATTGATGTAATTATGTAAAGATTCTTGCTTTATTTATCAATATGTATAAATTTAAATTAATAGGTCATTATTTTTCATGAATAATCTTGGCATTAATGAAAATTTAAATTTTGAAGAGGAAAAGAGAGAATTTCTAGATAATGAATTTTTCTCATTAAAATTTACTGACAGTTTATACAAAAAAGATATTGGAAAATTTGTTGAGTTTCTTTCTTCTTATTTTACTTAGCAAAACTTTCAATAAAATGTGAGAATAAGAACTTTATATGTAAATTTTAAAAATTATATGAATAATTAAAAATATTATCCACTAATTCAAAATGCAATTATTTTTAGCAGACTGTCAGTTCACAGACATTGAAAATCAAATAAATGCTTATAAAGCTTTTATTGAGGCCTGGGAAAATGGCGAAATGTCTAAATCAGATAAGACTGATAATTTCGAAATGCTTTTTAGGGTGCATGCTCCAGGAGAAGGTAGAGTTGTTTGTTTATGTAAGGCCTTAAGTGACAAAGAAATATTTGCACATTTTGCCCCCTGGAGAGCAAAATTTGGCATTCACATGGAATTCACCCCTGTTATTAGTTGTCAAAATATTGTTGATTACCATAAAGACCTTTTCCAAAATCTTAATTAGGATTAGAAATAAATAATCATATATAAAACTACAGGAAGATAATAAAATCTAATTATCTTTCAAAATAATTCTAGAAAATCAATTAAGTAAAATAATTTTTTAATTTGGTATTTAAAATGTAATTCCTAAAGAATTTCTATGCTTTAAACAATTAAAAAATATTTCTCATTAAATTTTATGTTTTCTTTTGAAATTTTTTAAAACATAAAGGTTAAATACTAATAGCCTCTAACTTATCATCAACTTCCCCTTCTTCTTTTTGATTGTTTTTACTTTTAAGATTGTAGGCATAGAAAAGTGAAGCTATAGCTACACCTGAAGATAAAATAAGGCCAGATAAAAGTATTAAGGCGACAATTCCCCCAATTAACCCACCCTTAAGTCTTAGTAAGTTTGACTTAACAAGTAGAATAAATAGCAAAGTAGTAGTGACCTTTAAAGAAGATAATTTTAAGAAATAGATAGGAGCGAGTGGGTTTAATAACATATTTAATAATTATTTATATACACAATAAAAATAATTTTATAAAACCGCTAAAAAAAAGACCTTAGAAAAAAGGCCTTTTATAATTTTTTTAGATTAATAATCTATTTTTTTGCCTCTGGATCAAAATTTTGTAAGTTTGGCCCTGCTATCACACCTACCAAGCCAAACAAGACTAAAGATCCAATACCAAAACCTGCTGCCCAAGGATTAAAACCGCCTAGTGCAAAAGAAGCAAAGAAGTCCATAAAATTTGTAACATGTTATATCGAAGTAAGCATACTTAACTTATGAGATAATATATCTATATTGAGACATTTCTTTGTAATTAAAAAATGTTTATTAATTATGTTTTTTAATATTTTTTGCTTAGAGCTAGTTATTATTAAGTCTCTTATGATAAAAGTTAAACCATAACCAATTAGCAAATTAATAACTTAGAATTTATAGAAATGTACTAATTAGCTTAATGAAAGATTCAGATTTTACCTTTATTTATGATGGAGAATGTCCTTTCTGTAATCATTTTGCTGAACTTTTAGAGTTGAAAAGTAAAATAAGTAATATTACAATTCTTGATGCCCGGAAGAATCCAATATTAGTTAGGGATCTACTAGATAAAGGATTTGATATTGATCGAGGAGCAGTTCTTTATCATAAAGACAAAATATTTCATGGACATGAGGCTATTAATACAATTTGTAACCAAATCAATAATCCTTCAAGCAAATTATTAAAAATTCTGTCTATTACTTTCAAGTCTTCAAAAAGGACTAAATTTATCTTTCCTTTTTTAGTCACTGCAAGGAGGTTAGCCTTAATTTCGAAAGGAGTTTCCACTTCCCTGGTTTAAAATTTTCTCAATTTTTTAAAAAAGAATTATTAATATATTCATAAACTTTTTAACCTTTTAAGAAATAAGAGTTTTTTCTAGCTAGAACTAATAAATAACAAAAAAAAAAATGATAGAAAACTTTAACCCATTTATATGTCTTGGTGGAGACAACGAGAAAATTAATCAGATAGCAGAGGCAGCTATTGAAATGAACCTGACTTGTAACGATTTAAAAAAAGATCTTAATTTATCTGATGGTGATGTAGTTGATATGCTTCAGCTTGTAATGGATAGATTTAAGAATTCAAATAGCTTATAAACCACCACTAGATAATAAATACAAAAAAGTGAAAAATATAACAATAGAGTTATCTGAATTTAATTATGTTGATCATTTATGGCCTGAACTAGTTAGTAAAATTGGTTTTGAAAAGTCAAAAAATATAATTTCCCAAGCTATGGATTTTCAAAAAATGAATGGGAAAAAAGATATTACAATTCCCCTTATATTTTCTGGTACAGGAGGATTAGCACTCATATCAATTGAATGTGTTAAGAAGAGGACTCCAATAGGCAAAATGAATGGAAATCAAATATTTATTTTAAATCCTAAGAAAAAATTATTTCAAATTTTAAATGAATCTAATTAGTAAAGCGAGTTAATAATTCTCATAAAGCAAAAAATATTTTTATCATTTACGTAACCATTTATAAAAAATAATGTCATTTAAAGCTACTTATCTTGGTTCTAATGGGTGGATAATAGAATTTTCCAACAGCAAGATAATTATAGATCCCTGGCTGAAAGGTGATCTTGTTTTTCCTCCAGGTGAATGGTTTTTTAAAGGTTCTTTAGAAAAAGATATTCCTACACCAAAAGATATTGATTTAATCTTGATCACGCAAGGTTTACCAGACCATTGTCATATTCCTTCTTTAAAGCTTTTTTCAAAAGATATTGAGATTATCTGTCCAAAAAGTGCTTATAAAATATTTCAAGAATTGAATTTCAAAGGAATAAGAGTAATTGAACCTTCTGAACAAATCCTTTTCAGAGATATTCAAATAGAAGCTACTTCTGGAGCACCAGTTCCGCAAACAGAGAATGGTTACATAGTCGAAAATAATGAAGGTAGTTTTTACATTGAACCACATGGTTACTTTGATAAAAATATAAAACCAAGAAAACTTGATGCAGTAATAACCCCCACAAAGAATTTAGGATTGCCCATAGTAGGTCAATTTGTTAAAGGGGCTGAAGTTTTACCAGATCTAATTGAAAAATTTAACCCAAATTTCATCCTTTCAAGCACAGTAGGTGGTGATGCAAAATTCAGTGGATTACTAAACAAATTCATTTCAGTTCAAAGTTTTCAAAATGAAATAAATTGCGATCTAGTTGATTTAAATACATTGCAATCAATAAATATTTAATTATTTATAAATATCAATAAGTCGAAAATGCAAAGTATTCACTCTCCTTTTATTCACCCCTAAATCATAAAAACCATTTCTTGACTCAGATTTAACTTTAAGAATATTATCTTCAGCAAATTTTTTAATTTCAATGTCATCAACATATTTCATGATTCTACTAGTTGCTAATGCATGTATATAGTCTTTTTGAATATCAATTATTTCAATCCTCGGAGTATTTTTCAAAATATCCTTTAACTCGATGAAACTTGAGTTTGCATCATTAACCTGCCAACTTTCTAAGACACAGTTGTAAGGATTTGAACAACTATTCAATATATTTCTATCAGTCAATGAATCAAGTGCTAAAGCGTATTTTTTATTTAAGAAAATTACTAAAATTACAAGAACAGGTAAAATAAATATCTTAAACAACAGCTTTTTATATGAAATATTCTGCATTGCTAAATATTTAAAAATAAATATAGGTTATTCAAAACACTAATCAAAATATTTACTATGTAATTATTTATTTATTAAAATATACATAGAATATATACATCAAATTTTTAAACCAATAGCAACAATAATTTTATTATTGACTTTAAAAACTAGTTTTTTATGTGATCAATTAGATCTTAATTTAACTATTAGAAATAATATAAACGGAGATTTTTCAGAGATAAAAGAACTTAAAGAAATAAAACCTGGTGCTTTCATTAATTTAGATTGGGAAAAGAAAAATTTAATGTTACCTTATTCTCCAAGACCACAATTTATATCATTTTCAGATAAAAAATGGGATTGGAGATACTTAATCAATAATGATGGAACAGTTAATGAGATAGAGCCTGTACTTTATGAATTGTTCCCATCAGGGCAGTATATTGAACATAAATGCAGAATTTCAAATAAATAATAAATATGAACGATCTACGAAAAGAATCTCTCCATTACATAAATTTATCAGATTATAAAATCTTCGATTATTCCATTCCTGAAATCTTCGTTAATTTCATAATAGAAAAAGAAAAGGTTAAAGTCATATCAGAATATAAATTCATAAAGGAAAACCAATCTTCTGATTCTTTAAAGTTAAAAGGTGATCAAATTGAAATTGTTAAAATAATTTTAGATAATGAGATATTGAGTAAAGATAGATATGAATTTAAAAATAATGAACTAACTATATCTTCTATTAATAAAAGAAATTTTATACTAAAAATTGAAAGTTTTATTAATCCAAAAACTAATACCTCCTTGATTGGTATGTATGAAAGCAATGAAATAATTACTACTCAATGCGAGGCTGAGGGTTTTAGAAGAATTTGTTTTCATCCAGATAGACCTGATATTTTAAGCAAATATAAAATCAGAATTGAGGCTGATAAAAATAAATACCCAATATTACTATCCAATGGAAATTTAATTAAAAAAAATCTGCTTGATAACAATAGGCAAGAAGTTTTTTGGGAGGATCCATTTCCAAAACCATCTTATCTTTTTGCTTTAGTTGCAGGAAAATTGGTCTGTACAAAAGAAATCTACTATACAAGCTCAAATAAAAAAATTGATATTCATATCTATGTTGAAAAAGGAGATGAAGAATTTGTTCAACATGCTATTCAATCTCTAAAACGAGCTATGAGATGGGATGAAGAAAAATATAATTTAGAGTACGATCTTAATTTATTTAATATTGTTGCCATTAGGCACTTTAATATGGGTGCTATGGAAAATAAGGGTCTTAATATTTTCAATTCTAAGTTGGTTCTTGCGAATTCAGAAACCAGTACCGACGAAGAACTTGAAAGGATTGAAGGTGTTGTCGCCCATGAATATTTCCATAACTGGACTGGTAATAGAATTACATGCAGAGATTGGTTCCAGTTGTCTTTAAAAGAGGGACTTACTGTTTTTCGAGATCAACAATTTACTTCTGATATGCATAATCATGCTATTAAAAGAATAGAGGATGTAAAATTTTTAAGAAATACACAATTCAGAGAAGACTCAGGTCCAACATCTCATCCTGTTAAGCCAGAAAAATACCTTGAAATAGATAATTTTTATACGACTACAATTTATGAGAAGGGATCAGAAATAATTAGAATGGTCCAAACAATTACAAATAAAGAAAGATTTAAAAAAGGTTTTGCTTCATTCATTTATAAATATGATGGGCAAGCTGCAACAATTGATGATTTTATAGATACGATTTTTGAAGAAGTTGATGGATTAGATACAGAAAAATTTAAACTTTGGTATAAACAAAATGGTACCCCTCAATTGACTTTTAAAAGGGATTGGAATAAACATACTAAAACTCTAAAAATATCAATATCTCAAAGTAATAGTAAAAATAATCCAATTAATAAACTTCCTTTAATAATCCCAATTAATCTAGCTGTATTTACAGATAAAAATAAATACAAAAAATTTAATTTTGTCTTAACTAAAAATAATGACCAAATAACTCTAAATAATATTAATACAGATTTAGATAAGCCTATTACTTCTTATCTAAGGAGTTTTTCAGCTCCTGTAAAATGGGAAACAGATTTAAATTTAGAAGAAGAGTTATTTATTTTAGAAAATGAGAAAGATTATTTCTCCATATATGACTCAGCATATAGAATTCATGAATTAATAATTTTTAAACGAGTTAAGGGTGATCCATTATTAAGTGTTGAAGATAAATTAATCAAGATATACAAGTCTTTATTAAAATCAAAAGATTATAATTTAGCTTTATTATCTGAAATTTTAAATATTCCAACTTTTACACAAATAGAATCAACTTCAAATTTTATTGACCCTTTAATTATTTACAAGGCTATTGATGAAATAAATAAAAAGTTTTCAAGAAAATTAAAAAATGAACTTATTTATAAATTTGATTCCATAGAAAATAGTCTTTATCAACTATGGCCTAAAGGAAAAGATGATAGAAAATTAATAAACGTAATTTGGAAGCTACTTTTGTTTTGCGATGACTCAATTATTAGAAAAAGAGTATTGAAATTTGTTAACAGTGCAAACATGACTTTATCAAAAGCCGCTTTAAATGTTTTTCAAGAATTTGACTGCGAAGAAAGAGAAGAGGCATCTAAAATATTCTTTAATAGATGGGTTAGTAATAAAGTAGTTTTAGATAATTGGTTTTACTTTTCTGCATCTTCAGAATCCAAGAATTCCATTGAAAAAATTGAAAACTTATTTAACCATGAATTATTTGATAAAAAATCCCCAAATACATTAAGATCTATTTTAAATGGTTTTGTTAGCAATAATAGGACATTTCATTCTAAAGATGGAAGAGGATATAATTATATTGCTGAAAAGATAATTAAATATGACAAATATAATCCAATAATAATTTCACGCTTCCTAAAAATTTTTAGTAGGTGGAATTTATATAACGAACCTTATAGATCACTTATGCTTAATTCAATTTATAAAATTGACAAAATTGAATTATCAAATAATTCAAGGGAGGTTATTAATCTTATTTTAAACAAATAGGGAAAATTCTAACTAGATAGTATTTAGAAGTTAAGTAATTTATATTTATAAATTAGATACAAGATTATCAAAAAAATTTAATACTTTTATTTAAAAACTTTACTTTAAATATAATAAATATACTTATAAAAAAAACATGTTTGCAATAGCCTTAGGAATGACTAAATTAGAAACAATTACAGTTGCTATATCTAGCCTCATATTCATTGGAGCATTTACTTGGGTATCTATAAAAGGTGATTTAAGAAAACTTGCAGCTGAATTAATAGAAGATAACGATAAAGGGAATAAGTAATTAGTTATTTTATGAATATTCTCTAATAGCTACTAGTGTAATCAATTATGCGCCTAATTTCGTTAAGAGATGACCCATAAATACGATGTCCTAATAAATCAATGCCAACCCATTTTTTATTTTTATTAGTTGAATTCAAATCACTATTTTTAAAATTAGAAATGTTTTTATCACTCCAAGTTAAATTAATATCCCAACCTTTATAGTTTTCTATCATATTTTTTTATTTTGAACTCACTTTAAGCTTAACTACAACTCTTCTAAACAAAAACAAAGGAAATAAGTATTTTTATTATTAAGAATCAATTGAAGGCATAATACTAATTCTGCTTGCCGAAGAATCTGCCCTTGATCTGGCTTCCAAGATATTCTGGCCACTTGCCAATACTACTCCCATCCTTCTATTCTTTCTCGCAACCTTTTTACCAAAAATTAATACTTTAGTTGAATTTATTTCTAATGCTTCCTTAAGCCCATTAATTTTAAAACTATCACACTCTTCATTAGACAATATCACCCTTGAAGCTCCAGCTCTTATCAATTTAACTTCAGGAATAGGTAAATTTAGTAAAGCCCTTAAATGCAGTTCAAATTCACTTATATTCTGAGTCAATAAAGTAACTAAACCAGTATCATGAGGCCTTGGGGATAATTCAGAGAAAATAAGTTCCTTACCTTTTACAAAAAATTCAACTCCATATAAACCAGCACCGTCTAAATTATTAAGAATTTTTGAAGTAATATCTTTTGCCTCCTCAAAAAGCGAGTCACTTAATTCGAGAGGCTGCCAACTACATTGATAATCACCGGAATATTGTTCATGACCTATAGGAGTGCAAAAGATATTATTTCCTGAATTATTTCTAACCGTTAAAAGGGTAAATTCATATTCAAATTCAATAAACTCTTCTAAAATTACCCCTTTAACATCTCCTCTAGAACATCTTAAAGCTTCATTCCAAGAAAGTAATAAATCATTCTCATTAGTTACTATAGATTGGCCTTTACCTGAAGAACTCATAAGCGGTTTTAAAATCATAGGAAAACCTATTTTTAAAGCATCATTTTTTAAATGTTTTTCATCAAAAACATATTTATATTTTGCTGTCTTAATACCAAGTTCTGAAGCGGCTAAATCTCTGATTTTATCTCTATTCATTGTAATTTCAACTGTTCTTGCATTAGGAACAATTTTTATACCCTCTTCCTCAATCTCTTTTAAAGCTTCTATAGATAGTGCTTCAATTTCTGGAACTACAAAATCTGGTTTTAAATTTAAAATCAGATTTTTTAAAGCATCTTTATTACTCATATTTAAGACAAAAGATTTATCTGCAACTTGCATTGCAGGCGCATTTGGGTATTTATCAACAGCTATTGTTTCACATCCTAATCTCTGGGCTTCTATTATAATTTCCTTCCCCAGCTCTCCACTCCCAAGCAATAATAAACAATTTTTTGAAAAAGTTGATTTAGTCATGAAAACAAATTTTAATTTTTACTAACATTTTCATTCGTATCCTGAGTGATTTGATTATTTTTCTTATTTTCCTTTCTACCAATCCCAAAAGGGAAAGACAACTTAAAAAGGCCTTGGTCTCTCATACTTTTTGTAATACTTGTGGATATAGCTCCAATAAAGAAAAATCCAATAAAAAGCCAAATTATTCTTTCGAGAAATATAAATGGTGAGAAAGCTTGTCCAGTTTTAACAATTTCTGTTAAGGGGTCTAAAGGATCCAAAGCGTTTAAAAAGTAATAATTTAATTATATATACTTTTAACAAAACTCTTCAAAACTATAAATTTATCTTATTAAGAGAAACTTGAAAATAAATTAATTATAAAATTTCTTAAAATATTTAAACACGAAAAATTTCCAGCGATGTTATCTTCAAGTAGTTATTTTACAAATTATGACTCTAGACGTAAGTAATACTAAGATTGTCTCCTCTAATGGAAACAGCTTAAAACTAGGTGATTATTCTGGAAAAGTTTTGTTGATAGTAAATGTAGCCAGTTATTGTGGTTTTACAGTGCAATATGAAGATCTTCAAAAGCTTCATGACAAGTATTCAAAAAATGGTTTAAAAATACTTGCATTTCCTTGTAATGACTTTGGTAACCAAGAGCCTGATTCATTAGACCAAATTCAAAACTTTTGTTCTTCAAAATTTGGTGTTAAGTTTGAAATATTTGAAAAAGTTCACGCCAAGGGAGAAACTACTGAGCCTTACACTACCTTAAACAAAACTGAACCATCCGGTGATGTTGAATGGAACTTTGAAAAATTCTTGATAAGTAAAGATAGTAAAGTAATTGCGAGATTTAAATCAGGAGTCAAACCATTTGATGAAAATCTTATTGCTGCTATTGAAGTGGCTTTAGAATATTAATACAGTTAAGAAGTTTCTTTATCATTTAAGCCGAATTCATGGAGTTTTTCATAAAATTTATGATCACTTAGAGTAAGAATATAATTTTTCATACTTACATATTCATCAATACTTTCTAATTTTGAATTATTGCAGAAATGAAGTCTAGTTAAAATATTAGCTAGAAATTCCTTATTCATTCTTTTAAATAATTTTTAATGTAATAGATTTAGAAAAATATTCAACCAAAATTAATAAAACACACATAATAAAACTAAATCTGTTTTCATCAATAATGAAATTTTTGTACTTAAGATTCAAATTTAACTAATTTACTTTTTTTAATTAGGATCTTTAATTTTACTTGTTTGTATATCTTTTTTACTTTGTACTCTCTTCTTTTGGATTTTATCTTTTTTAAAAGATTGATCCTTGTTTTTTTCTTCATCTTTAAGACTTTTTGCAGATCTCTTGCTACTAGTCTTTGGTTCTACTCTTTGGTTAATAGGTAATACTTTGTTCGTCTTTATTACTTTAACTTCCTTATTAGGAGCATTTACTCCTTTTGCCTCTGATTTAACCGCCTCTACTTCTTTTGCCTCTGATTTAACTACCTCTACTTCCTTTGCCTCCGATTTAACTACCTCTACTTCCTTTGCCTCCGATTTAACTACCTCTACTTCCATTGCCTCCGATTTAACTACCTCTAC
>MDTD01085505.1_pt1 | contig 14357 bp, 12 predicted proteins | sample 811221 | NCBI WGS metagenome assembly MDTD01 (sample SAMN05326646, study PRJNA326480) | marine metagenome | isolation source: seawater | place: Pacific Ocean: South West | collected 2011
CCAGCTTGTCACTGGAGACCAGCATGCATCGAATCTGATGTTTTTCTAAAACGTTTTGAATACGATTAACAGGCCATGAATCATCGAACGGCACATAGACACAACCTGCCTTCAGCACGCCAAGTAGAGAAGGGATAAGATTGCAATCTCTCTTCATCAAGACCGCAATCTTATCTCCTCCCTTATAGCCATTTTTTGCCAATGCAGCCGTGATGTGTTTGGCTCTTTGATCAACCTGCGCATATGTCAATTTAAAATCTGAATCTTGTACCGCAATCGCGTCTGGAGTTTTCTGCGCAGATGCTTCGAACCATTCATGAATACATTTTTCTGAGGGGAATTCACGATCTGTTTCGTTGTTTTGCTGTGTGACAAAATCAGATTCATCAGATGTCAGCATTGACCAATCGGACACCTTGCCATCAATGCTATCATTCAATTGAAGAAGTAATGCATTAACGTGATCTAGCAGAGATTGGGCTGTCTGATCTTCAATGAACTCCGGCCAATAACGCAACCCGATTTTCAAACAATCAGTTCCAGAGCATTCCAGCACCAATGGAACGGAGGGTTTGCTGTAAAAAGTGATATCATTAATAGGTAAATCTTGACAGCTATCAGCCAAATCTTGACGGTCATACACAACCAGTGATTCAAATAACGATTTACCTTTTTCACGGATCAATGACAATTGATTCACATGCATCATGTTGCGAAGTGCAAGATGCTGCTGGCGTATATCTCGAATCAGGTCGCTTACATTCTGAAAACTGTTTAGATCTGCCTGCACAGGCAATGTGTTAATGAGCAACCCCACCATGTTCTGACTGCTAGGCAATTCTTTGGGACGATGTGATCGGGTTGAACCCCACAGCACGCTATCCTGGCGTGTATGCCGTGACAGTACCACTGCCCATGTCGCCTCCAGGATTGATGTCATACTCATGTCATATGTGTCTGCCAATTTCCAAAGCAACTGGGTCTCCTTGGCAGACAGTCCCGATGATTCGATCTTGCTATGTGCAAACCTTTTATCCACTTCTGGTGAGGAAATCATGCCGATCGTACCGCTACCATTTAATGTCTTTCTCCATTGATCGGGACTTGTAGAATTCGTCGGTATCCCTTTCAGATAGCTGAGATACGAAACAAAATTACTGTTCTGTTCAAGTGAATCACCACCCAGAATGCAGCAAAAAGCCTTAAGAAGCTCCGGAATGGATCGCATATCCATGATCAAATGATGAATGGTAAAAATGGCTTGCCATTGATCGCGTGCTATCTGGAAAAATGCAAACCTGACCAACGGTGAGTCCAGAACTGTAAAACCATCCATACAATCGCCGACCAAGAACCGATCAATGAATTGCTGTTTTGAATCCTGAGTCTGTTCTGACAAATCAAAAAACTTAATGGATACATCAGATGATTCATCCACCATTTGAATTGGATTGTTCTGCGAATCGAGAGTAAAACGAATGCGTAACGCATCAAACCGATCAACCAGAAGTCGACAAGCATGCCCTAATACTTCCTGTGTACATATGGCATTGAATTTGAATGCAACCTGCAACACATTGCTCTGGCTCCCTGAAGTACGGCATTCACAGATTGGACATTCAGGAGTTGGACTTTCGTTGGATCGATTTCCGGGGAATGAACTTCCGGGGGTTGAACTTCCGGGGGCATGACGCACGGAATCGGCAAACATCACCTTCTGCATGGGCGTCAATTGATAGATCGCATCACCGGCAGAATTGCCTTGAAATTGCATGCTTTTCGATTGTTTAATCAACTAACACCCCGAGTCATTTCGATGAACATGCATTGATTAATCTGCATGCCTCACATTTAATACGTTAATTCTTCACTTCCGTACTTTTAGTAATACGTTCTTTGATTTCCTTTACCCGTTTGATCAAACGTGAATTAGGATATTTGTAAATGATGTACTCTATAATTCTTTGACAATCCTGATAATCACTTCTGGCCAATGAATTCATTGCTTGTGAAAAATACATGTCCGCTGCAAGAATGTGATCCGGGAACGTCTTGACGAATTGCTTTCGAGTTACTTCTGCGAGTGTCTCGGTATTCCCCAAACGTGCTGCAACCCATGTGATGTATAAAATCTGCGGCAGATAATTTTGCGTTCGCTCATCTTCTTGGTACTTGATACTGGCGTCTAAAACCTGGCCGTAGTTCTTATCGCTGTAGAGATATTTCAGATGCAGCATGGCTGCCTTACCGAAGGTGTTGCCTTGGGTTTCAGGTGTTAATAGGGACTGGATCATGGCTACGGCATCTTCATGGCGACCGATGTCATCGAGAATCTGCGCTTCTCGGAAGATTGTTTCACTGACATACTCGTGGTCATTTCGTTTCAAAGCAGCTGCTTTAGCCACTTCAAAACATTCAATGGCATCGTCATATCGTTCTTCACGCAGTAAACGATCACCCGTTCCCTCCAGATATGTCTTTATATCACGCTTCTGAAAGTCTGCTGTTGTACCATTGACTGATTTGGAAGCGAACACATAAGCGGTCATGGGGCGATGGGCCCGTAATGCAAAATCTTCGAGCTGAATCAAGTTGATTGACTCTTGCACCCAACCCGGCAAGCCTTCAAGATCTTTGGCCTGCCAATACTCGTCTGGGACGTGCAGTAATGGTAATACCAAACTCAGAGCCATCACGCGCATGGCTTGATCTGGATTGGCTGCTGCAACGGATTGTGCCCTTTGAGCCACCTGATCACTGACCTTGCGAATTTGCAGGGAATATTCATTGAGTAATACGGCCTGTTCATCTTCGGCAAAAGCATCGGCATCCAAGCTTTCAGTAAATTGCTTGCTGTACTTCTTGAGTAAATCTACTGCGGAAATTTTGATCTCGATCTGTGATGATTGACTAAGGGGTGCCAAGCTCAAATCGGTTCCGAGCGTATCGTCCAGAAGGTTATCCAGTGCCTGTTGTCGTTGTTGCGTAAAACTCTGCTCAATGTCTTTTTTGACATCGCTGATCAGTTCCAGACGGCGTTTAAACGCACGCATTTGAGGATGGTTGGCATACTTCTGACTGATTGTTTGATAGCTCAAGGCTTCATCAGCCCCTGTCACTTCAGCCTCAACCTGCTTACTGACTAGCAGTAGCAGGATGGCCAATAAGCAACCCAATCGCATGATGTACGCAACGTCCTTATTCATGCGGGCAAATCTCCGTTTCCGGTACGCTGTTTCAAAGCTCGAATCTGTTCATACAGCCACTTCCGCCAATCCTCTCTGAACTCACGCGGCTTGGCTTTTTGCAGCAATTCATAGGCTTTGGGCAAATCATGATCTGCCTTGATGTACGTTCTTGCCAGGTTTTCGATAATGTGCAGATCATTGGGAGCGACATTCAGAGCGGTTTCGTAGGCCTTGACCGCCTGGTCGTAATGCAAGACCGTTTCATACAGAACACCAAGGTTGTACTGAGCCTCATGCCGATTAGGTGCCACTTCATATGCTTCCCGAAATGCTTTTTCAGCTTCGGCATAGTCTTTTTGTTCCATTTCAAACGCGCCCAACGCCAGCCAGGATTTCAGATGCTTGGTGTCCGTTTGAACGGCCTTTTGAAGCAAATCAAGTGCCTCCTCGAACTTGGATTCTTCATGCTTCTTGATAGCTTGGCCATATAACGCATCAGCCTGACGTTGAGCCTTCTGCCTTGCCTGAAGCTGCCTGGTCAATGCCTGCTGAGCCTGCGTTTGTGTCGATTGACACCCACATAGCGTCATCAGCACACCAAGCAGCACAAAACTTGTCACCCATCGATTAATCATGTTTTTTCTCGCTTGCTGTATCACGCTTGGTCATGTCTAAAGTGGATTCAAATAATTTCAATGGGTTGCTCGGGTAATTCTGATCACTCATTTGGGCATGATCCATTTCATGTTGACTCAACCATTTGAGGTCGCTGAAATTCTGATCCCGCAAAACCGTTGGGCGGATGAATACAAACAGTGTGTCCTTGGTCGTATCGTTGTCACGATTTTTGAATAACTCGCCAAGAACTGGCACATCGCCAAGCAACGGAACCTTGTCCAACACCTTGCTATCCCTGGATGACGTTAAACCACCCAACACAACCATATGACCGCTGGGCACACGAACCGTTCCTTTGCTGTCGTTGGAGGTTTTCGGTGGCGGTAAATTGGCCGCAAGTTGCTGGGCTGTCCGCGTACCAAATGAACTGAGATTGACCTGGTACTCCAAACGCAGCCAATTGTCTTTGGAGATGTGTGGCAACACCGTCAATGTCGTTCCGGCTTCCACATAACCGCCAAAACTCGTAACCGAAGTCGAATCGCCCTGGCTAGTCACTTCATACGGTTCTTCATTCACCTGACTGATTTCAGCTTCCGAGTTGTCTTCAACCAACACCTTGGGAACCGAACTGATTCGGACATCCCCCACAGTTTGTAAGGCATTGACCACCAGGGAAAAGTCATCACTGTTAAAGACTCCCATCGTCCCACCGAATGACGCAGGATCGGCAATTGATAACGCGCCAGTTAGAGAATCCACTTCGGTAATACCGAATGTCGAAAAGCCGAGAATATCGGTGCCATCAATCCCGATTTTCCCACCCAAATCCACACCAAGATTAAACTCATCTGTCGCTCGAACGGTCACCAATGTCACCTCAATCATGACCTGTTCACGCGGATGATCGAGATTGGTTACCACCTGGGCAACTGAGTCGTGCTCCGCAGAAGACGCTCGAACCACAACAGCATTGATTTCAGGAGCAGCTGTCACCCGAGCCGGCAGCGCCTTCACATCGGTGTACGCCCCACCTCCGCCCCCGGAAGCCCCGGAAGTTCCCCCGGATGTCCCTGCCGTAGCTGTCCCACCTGATCCTGTTGAGCCATTCTGACCCGACTCCACGCTGGCGCGTTTTTCGTCATCCTCTTCCAACATTTCTTGAAGGACCTTGGCAACCTCCTCGGCATTGGAATTTTCAAGGTGGTACACACGGATATCACCGGCACCCGTTGGCAGAGGTTGATCGATGGCCTTGATGATCACTGCCATGCGCTTTTGATCTTCTAGCGATCCTTCCACCACGATACGGTTGTTCTGTTCACTGATGGCCACGCGCAAACGCCCACTATTCTTCCCCCCGGATCGTCCGGATTCGGATACCAGTTTTTCCAACGTATCCCGCAGTTCCTTGGCGTCGGTGTAATTAAGCTGGTAACTGACCACTTCCAAATTGGGCGATTCATCCAATTCATGCAGCAGGTCAACCGCCCGTTTCACATCACTGGGCAAACCACGCAACACCACCGCATTGAGCTTGGGCTCCACCATGAACTGCACCAGAAAACTTTCGCCAGCTTTTCGAGAACTGGCATCGTCACCGCTGTCCTGTCCTTTTGTCGCGGGTTTGCCTTTGTTTTCAGATGTGTCCGATTTACCGAACAAGGAAACATTGCTGTCCTGGCTCTTGCCAATGGACTTGGTCAAAAACTTCTCCAGCAACGGTGTGACCACATCCGCTTCAAGGTATTTGAGTCGGACAATTTCGATGTGATCCGTCTGGAAAGGCACATCGATATCTTCAATGAGTTTGACCAGTTGATCCATTAACGGTTGGGCAACCAAAAGCACAACCTTGTTACTGGCTTCGGCGGCAATGACCTGATCGGTTTTCTGACCTTCGACAAAGGGCTTAAGCACATCCACCACATCACGGGCTGTAACATGCTTAAGTGAATATACGCGATGTTCCCGCTTAAACGGAACGTCGACAGTATCCAGGAGTTTGTCCAATTCATCGAGCAGTGGTTGAGCAACCAACAGGATCACCTTGTTACTGGCATCCACCGGAATGATCTGCTCCGACTTGGATTTATCCTCAGACAAAAACGGCTTGAGCACATCCGCCGCTTCCTTAGCTGTAATATGCTTGAGTTGATGGACTTTGTTTTCCTTCAAGAAGGGAACATCAATCGTATCGATCAGACGGTTCAACTGATCCATGAGCGGTTGCGGGACAAGCAGGACCACTTTATTGCTGGAAGCGACAGGCAAGATTTTTGCAGCCTTATCTCCTTCAACAAAAGGTGTGAGCACTTTCACCACATCTTCGGCTTTGGCATTTTTGAGTTGACGGACCTGACGCTCCACACCAAAGAGCTTGGTGTACTCCTCAAACGTCATCACGTGATAGTTGTTGGCACTTTCGCGATGTAGCACCAAGCCACTGAGGTTGACCACTTGTGTCAAAACTTCCTCAGGGCGCATGTCCTTGACCCAGAGATTCACCTTGGGTGGCGATTTGGAGACATCCGGGCTCATGATGATGCTCCAGCCGGTCAGGTCGGATACCACGCGGAACACGTCTGTAATCGGCGTATCCACAAATTCCCCGGACGCCATCTGACCTTCATTAGGCTGTTGCGCTTTGGCGTCAGGCTTGCCTTTACCTTTAGCAAAAGGATCAAAGGCTCGCTGTTGTGCCCATGTAAGCTGAGGTGCCATCATTGCCCCAATGAATAACACCCAAACGACGTGAATACCGATGCGTTGGCAGACCAAATGCATGCCCCCTCAAACAAAATTAATACGTCAGATCAACCGAAACCCCGTCCAACGTCAGTTTGACGTTGCCATTGGCGATTTCATCGACCACAAAATCCAACAAGTGCCCACCCCGTCGTACAGTCTGCACACTGCCTCCCTGGACGCGGACGTAGGCAACTGGTTCACTTCCCATTTGAACAATGCTTTGCAATTTCAAGCGCGATAAAAGTCGTTGCGCTGCACCGGTATCTTTGACAGCTGCCTGAATCTGTGCAGGTCGAATCAACCTGCTGCCGGCTACTTTGGCCAGAATAGTTTTAAGCTGCGAGTCCGGTGCCACCAACTCAGGCACTTCATTGCGATGACTAGCCATGTAGCTACCAGACGCATCCGAATGAGTCGGCCATAACAGGGCCAACAGCACCAAGACACCGCCCACGCACAATGTAACCACAGCGCTTTGCTTGAAGCGATGGATCACGATCAACTGTTTGCGCTGGTCTAAAAACTCACTACTCAACCCCGGCTCCTTACTACATCACTTCCATTGAGAGTCAGCGCATCCTTGCTTGTTGTTTGATCAGATTTCAACGGTACCAGGCGAACCATCCAGATGGATAATGTGCATTCCACTTCACGCCCGCCCTGAACACCACGTAATGAAAAACTCTCCAGCCCCACTACATCCGGACCATTGAGTAATTCAACAATGAATTGAGTCACTTCCGGCAATACACCGGAGACTGAAAGTCGAATCGGAAATTGACGGAATTTGCCCTTGGATTCAATGGTTTGCGGTTTAGCGCTGACAATGGTCATGCTTGGATGCCGCGCCAATTCTTCGACCTTGCGCAAAAAATGCGACAAGGTGATCTGGTCCGATTCTTTCTGGAACACTTCCCCCGGAAGTGTTTCATACTGCACCATCACATCATCGCGAACCTCAAGAAATCTGGAGAGCTTCGCATATTCCAGACGTCTGGCTTGTGCGGTGGTCTTGGCCACCTTCCATGCATCGTAGGCAGGTAAAATCCAACTGCGCCCCAGCACAAATGTTGCCACCATCAACAAAATGATCACCGACAGAATCATCTCGCGTGGATTGAGCCGATCCAGCCATTGGAGGAAACGATCTTTCATTGCTTGTCCCCCCGCCTGTGGACCGCTTCCACCCGAAATTCCGTCACCGAACCTGCCCCCTTCTTGGCTTGCCCCGCGTCACGCAAAACGACGTTGGACATACTGGGGAGTTTTTCAAGCTGCTGAGGCAGTTCAAAAGGCAGAGCTAACGACTCGGCTTGGCCACGCAGGAGAAGTGAACCATCTTCCCTCAGATCGACCTGACTGTAAGAGAGTTCGCCATCGGCTTTATCCGCTTCATGCAAACCAACAACGATGTTCGTAAAATCGTCACGTGTCTTGCGTGCATTAAAGACTGCTTCCAATTGAGCCAGACGATCCCCCACCGATTCACCTTCAACCTGAATGCGTGAAATCGACTCATCCAACTTGGTGACTTGATGGTTATACCGCCACGTGCTGATGATCAGTGACAGCCATACCAAACCTAATGTTCCTGCAAAACAGGCGGCACTGATACCGACTTGCCGATAGAGCGTTCGCCTTTGATGAAGATGGCGAACCGATCGCGGAACCAGATTGACCGTCTGCCAAATGCTGTCCTTGCGATGATTGGCCCAAACGCTGGCGGCCATGCTCAATAAACCGGATGGCTCGATGGCCGCATCCGAATCCATGCGCTTTGATGACCATGCTGGTGTTCGATCCAACATCTGGACATGCCCGTTGGGATGGATCGCAGGCGGTCGCTGATGCAGATATCCAATGCGAATGGGCCCAGAATCATCCAAGCCTAAACGAATCTCGCTGTGCATCACACGCACGGATTCAATCAATCGTTGTCGCAACTCGGTTTCCGCAGACGCATCCAGATGGCGCACAATGACGCCCCCTTGCCGACTGCGATGCGCAGTTTCATAAGCACTGCCATTGACCGGTGAAATCAGCAAATCATCACCAGTAGATTCCGTTTCATCACGCTGATCCAATGCCAAATCCCAGAACACGGCAGATGGCAAAATATATTCACACTGCAAACCCTGTTGGGCAAGCGTCTGAATATATTGATCGATTAGTGAAGTCTTTAAAAGGTAGACTTCATAGGGTTTGACCGTTGTTTGTTCTTCAGTTGCAGGAAGCTGTCGATAGGAAACCTCAATTGAACCATAATCCGACGGCAAACTGGCTTCTGCTTCCAACCGAATCATTTCAAATAGTTCACCAGGCTCGGAAACCGGCAACTCAAAGACGCGTGTCAAATAAATCCGTTTAGGCAACACCAAAACGATTGGTAGATTCTTTGATATTTCTGATAGATGCTCAGAACTATTTTCCGAAATCGAAAACTGACTAACGACTGAAATATCATCCTTTAATATATTCAGTTCAAAACCAGTAATCGTTTGATGGTCAGGCTTACATACTAAAACCTTATATGGGGAGCCTGTTTTCGATTTGTTTGTAGATATCTTGTTGTTTTTGATGAATTGCGTCAGACGCGACGCGGATTCGTGAACTTCCCCAGAAATGTCATTCACTACTGCCACAAGATAATCCCGAAATTGTTGCCATCGTGTTGAACGACCAGCGTTAAACGATGTTTGAGCCCGGTAGGTAGGTGGAGTGATTCTATCACAACGCGGTAATAATGTGAAGAGAATTTTGCAATTTGATTCAGAACGTCTTTATCTGCATCACTAAGTCCCTGCAGTAAGGCGATATCGTCTGCTGACCGAAATGCATGGTCATCCAAACTGCCAGAACTGGACTGGTCAAACATGCGGTAGCCGATGATCTGATCCACCGCTTGTTCAGTAATCGGGAGTGTTTCCAAAACCACACGGGGCGCAGTATTCAGGTTAACCTTCCCATCACCATAAACAGTTAACACGTCGACCAAACCCAGTTGCAGTTCGCCATCCATATTATCGACTGGCCACTGCTCAATCCCATCGTCTTCATTGGTATCAAGCGTTTTATTATGATTCCAATCCTCACCCCAATAGACTTGAGTATTCATACCACGTATCAAAAATAATTCATTGAGAATATCAAGCGGTTTATTCTTGGTTAAATAGGGAGTTTTACGTAGAAGATAATATTCATCCTCAACACCTTCTGCCCGAGCGATATTGTCCTCATCGATCCAATCAAAAAAGCTGTCGATCTGATTGGGGGTAAGGCCGAACTTTTCCAACGCATCGCTGGAGGCAAACAGGAGATTCAACTTCCCCTCTTCGTCGATCACGCTGTAGGTCGTTCGGTACTCCGGTTCTTCATCATCCTCATTGGTGATCTGTGACCATTCCGGTAATAGATTCTGCTCAGCCAAACGGGTATGCATGCACCAGGGCTCTGCTGGATGATCGTAATCATTGGTGTTTTGCTTGAGCCTGCTAATCGCGATGGACGTAGCAGACCGGGACAAGGATGCCAGCTTGATCCGAATCGCTTCATGTCGCGCATCACGGGTTTCCACACCGGTTCGGTAGGACAAGCTTAAGGCAATCAAGCTCAAAACCGTCAGAACAAACAGCACCAGGATGAGAATCGATCCACGTCGCATCACCCCCCACCTCCCGCACTGGACAGTGCCAGCGTCACGTGTGGGCTGGCGTAACGCGTCACCGTGGTATCCCCGACAGCCACCTTGATGCGCACCAGAATGGGTGTGCCGATCCCACCCCATTTGTCCTTCCACTCGGCGTCCGGGTTGTACTTGGGCCTGAAATGAATGTTGATGGATTTGATGTCCTCAGCAATGATTTCCAACGGCACGCGGTTCCACAATTGATCCTGCGTGGTTTCCTCATCAACATGCACCGGCAGCAATTCACTGGTACCCGCAAAATAACGGGTTTGAATCAGCAGTTGACCCGCCTGGTCTTCGTTGAGCCCCCATCGATACCGCCGCCACTGCATCGCACTATGTGCGGGATTAGCATCAGTGGCTTCGCCCCCCATGACCGTGCAGGAAAGTTGTCTACCGCCGAAGTCTTCGTCTTTAGCGGCACGCAATGGGGATGTGCCCTGAACGTTGACAATATTCTCAATGGAATCAGCCAGTAGGTCAGCAATCTGCTGCGCGGCCGCCTTGGTATGCCATCGCTTAGTGATCTGCTCTTCGACTGCCATCGACTGTTTGAAGACGGTATAAATGCCCAACAGAATAATCCCCATGAGCACGGATGCCGTCACGAGTTCAATCAAGGTAAACGCATCTTGTCGACGGCTCTGAACACACATTATGAATCTTCATCCGACTGAACATAGGGCTGGAAATACTCACGCAAGGTAAATGTCTGCACCTGCCCCTTTTCTTGCCAATCCACTTGAATGGTTGCCAACACCAAATCATTCGATTTGGAATCATAGGTCAAAATCCAGTGATAACGTCCTTCGGTCCCCTCATTGGGCTGAAGCATGTCCGGAGTGGTTGAAGTGGCCAACATCATCTGCTGACGGGCGAACTGGGCAGCATCGGATAAACGAAGCGATGAACCGCCAGCCTGGGTGGCCAATGACAAAGCAGTCACCACACCAAGAATCCCCACGCCAAGAATCGTCATGGCCACCAGTACTTCAAGCAGCGTAAATCCGCGTGATTGTCTATGGATTATTGCCCTATCCTTCACTTGATCACCACATCTTCGATCACTTGAATCTGCCTGGAAATTGGCAAAATCTGGATATCCCACATCTGGCCACCGGTATTCATGAGTCGGATCGTGCCGGTAAAATCATCGACATTGGGACCAAAGGAATAGGCAAGCAATTCATCACTGACCATCTCAATGGCCTGGCCATCTTCAGGCGAGACCAACTGGATGCCTTGCATCAAGGCGTGACCTTGTCCAGCCATACCTTGAACCGCTTCCCAAGTTTCGCCATCGAGGCTCAATTGCTCAACCACGTAGTGATGCAACTCCACATCAAATACCAAGCGATGATCACGTTGCGTGGACCGTGCCTGATTCATGGTGTATTTCAAAGCCGACATCAGGTCTTCGACGGTCAATCGCATGACTTGCGGTTCTTCCCGGCCTGCAAGCGAAACCACCAACGAACCGGCCAACACGCCCATCAACACCAATACGATCAACAACTCCGTCAGTGTGAAGGCTAGGCAATAGCCGAGTTGTTTGATGTCCTGTTGCAAATAATTTAGCTCTCGATATCGTCAGATGTCCCCATCTTGCCATCCGGACCTGCACAACGCAGTTGGTACTTACGGGAATTATCCGGGTCCAGTGAATACTCGTAAGCATTCCCCCAAGGATCAGGCTCTAAATCAGTCTTGAGGTAAGGCCCTTTCCACTTGGATTCACCCGGATCATTAATCAGCGCATCAAGTCCTTCATCATCCGATGGGTACCGACCAATATCCTGCTCAAAGAGATCCAGCGCCAATGCAAGCGTGCTCTTCACATCAGCCCTGGCTCGTGTGATCATGGCTTCCTGGGATCGTCCCGATAGGCTAACTGCCAAGCCTCCCACAAGAATACCGATGATCACGATTACCAGCAGCATTTCCATCAGAGTGAATGCTGCCTGCTTATGCCGGAATTGGCCTTGATAACACTGTTTTTTCATGTCTTGCACCCGAACTCTCCCATTAACAAATATATCTGACTTACTGGTTTTCATGTTCGCGCAGTTTGGTCACGACACCCTTGTCGATCTCCATCACCACCGGTGTCTGGGCAAACCATTCACGCGATTCATCAAGGCGACCACGTATGCAAACGGTATCACTTGGCACTGGGTCATATTCTGCCGATGCATACGGTGGCATCTCGATTAATGCCACATGTTCATTCTGACCGGCCGCAGCAAACTGTATTGCTTCCTGCTCAAACTGTGGCAGCATCTCCACGCAATGTGAACAATCATGCTTATACAACACGGCGATCCAGCGCCCGTTTTCCAAACGTTTACCTATATCCAAATACGGCAAGATCGGTAATCGCTGATTCACCCAATCTTCAGGCTCCAAAACAACGAATGACTCATCGCCAATTAACTGGCCATCTTGATCAATGGCACCCGCTTCCGTATTCAACATCCACCAAGTAGTGCTGCCACATAAAAGAACAACCAGAATAAAAGTTGAAACAAGTGCAGCACTTGATCGAAAAAAAAAGGGGCGTTCCGTATCTGCTCTTGCATAAAACAACATACCGACCAGAGCACCATCCAGCATCAACGTCCACCAAGGATTGACTTCGTAGATACCAAAGCAACCACAAGATGCTTGACCACTCAGTGCTTTATACAATGTCGCCACTGCAAAAATCGAAAACGTCACAAGCGCGACCAACCGCGACCATTCTGCACGCCAGCCGGTCACCAGCCAGCAGCCGAGACAGATTTCAAATTCAACAAGCACAATCCCCAATAGGCGCGAATGAAACCAGCCCTCACCAAGCAGCGAGGTCACCAGAATCTCATCACCTTTTAAGCCTGCTGCGATTAGCAAGACACAACCAGCCAGACATCGCGCGATATGCCAAAGCAAATGGCGTTGACGCAAATTCGCAACAGGTCGATCCTCTGCAGGAAACAAGGCGCTTCTGATCCCTATTTTGGTCATGTACTACCCCCAGCCCTCGAAAATATCCCCGGTTCTATAGTCCCCTGAAAATACCAGAAATTGCTTCCGGCAATCCCACCATGATGCTCTTACAAAAGATGACTCAGAGCGATTTCTATTCTACACCAGAAAGCTTAAGAAACAATAGCACTTGCCTTGAAAATCGGCAGCATCACCGCAGCCACGATACCGGCAATCACCAAGCCCATGGCAACAATCAACACAGGTTCTAATAGCTTTACCGCGCCATTAACCGCTCTTTCTGCTTCGTCATCATAGATCGAAGCAAGCTCTTCAAGCATTTCAGGTAATTCACCTGTTTCTTCACCAGTACGGATTAAATTAACCATCAGAGGAGGGTATACCCCTGCCTGCTCCATTGCCAAACCCAATTCATTGCCTGTCGAAACCGCTTGCCCCATTGGGCCAAAGGTCTCGCGGATATGGCTATTACGAATAGTCCTGGCTGTAATATTTAGTGCCTCGACAATACGTACCCCACCTTTAAGCAATGCCCCCAGTGTCCGTGCGATTCGCGCAGCTTCTACTTTTAATACCATAGGGCCAAACAGTGGCAATTTAAGTATCAACGCATCTGTTTTACTGCGTATCGCTTGCTTCTTTAACGAGGCAAAGACCATCCCACCAAACATCACTAATAGCAATGCCACTACCCACCACCATTGACTTAGAAAATCACTAACTGCAATTAAAAATCGCGTCGGTGTCGGTAATTGTTGGCCAAAGGATGTAAAGAGTTTTTGGAACTTGGGAATGACAAATGCCATTAATATGAATACAGCTGTAATCCCCATTAGTAGCAAAAAAATTGGGTAGACAAAAGCCCCGAGAACCTGACCTCGCAACTTGGCCATGCGTGCAAGATGAACAGAAAGGTTGTTGAGGACCTCAATCAAGCGTCCACCTTCTTCACCCGAACGCACCAATCCGCAATACACTGGATTAAATATCTTAGGGTGCTCGGCAAAGGCATCAGCTAAAGATGGAGCGTCCTGCGCCAGCGACGCTCGAACGTCTTCAATCGTGCGTGCCAGGTAACGATTGGTGGACTGGCGTTGCAAGGTTTCCAACGCAGCCATGATGGGCAAACC
>MDTD01140589.1_pt1 | contig 14356 bp, 9 predicted proteins | sample 811221 | NCBI WGS metagenome assembly MDTD01 (sample SAMN05326646, study PRJNA326480) | marine metagenome | isolation source: seawater | place: Pacific Ocean: South West | collected 2011
ATATGGTTGGTGGTATGGATGAAGCAATTGAAAAAGCCAAGAAATTAGAGGCTGAAGCAGCATAATGGCAACAATTTCTTTTGATTTAGTTTCACCTGAAAATCTCATTTTTAATGATGAGGTTGGGATGATTATTGTTCCAGGCAAGGATGGCGATTTTGGTGTTCTTCCTGGACACAGTAAAGTAATGTCTTCTTTGAGACCTGGCAGAGTTATGGTTTATGGAGAGGATAAAAATCTTTTAAAATCATTTTTTGTATCTGGTGGGTTTGCTGAAGTAAATCCAGAAAAATGTATAGTTCTGGCTGAAAGTGTAGATGAAATAAATACATTGGAAAAATCAGTTATAGAAAAAGAAATTCAAGAATTAGAAGGTCAAGATAATTTGATTTCACAAAACCAGTTGGCTATTGCTAAATCAAAGTTAGAAGCTTTAGAAACTCAATTTTATAATAAAATATAACCTCTTAAACTAAGTATATAAAATTTTTATTTGTTTTGTTTAACTTTATTTTTTTTATTTCTAACGTCTATTGTTGAGGCATTGTATTATTTAATATAACTTAATTATATGATTAAAATTACATCAATTGATGTTTACAAGATTGATCTACCATTGAAGGAAGGAAAATATAACTGGTCTCACCAAAGTAGTGTTTCAGCTTTTGACTCAACAATTGTAAAGCTTAATACAGATAAAAATATTTTTGGCTTTGGTGAAGTTTGTACCCTTGGACCAGCATACTTACCAGCCTACCCTGAAGGCGCTAGAGAGGGAATAAAAAAAATTGGTAAATTTCTTATCGGAATGGATCCAACAAATTTTTCAGAGATCAATATTCAAATGGACCGAAACTTGAAAGGTCATAATTATGTCAAATCCCCTATTGATATGGCATGTTGGGATATCTTAGGAAAATATTTGGAACAACCTGTTTGGAAATTTCTTGGTGGTAAATTCGGCAAAGAAGTAAACTTGTACAGAGCAATCTCACAAGAAAGCTCAAAAGAAATGTCAAAAAAAGTAAAGAAATATAAAAAAGAAGGATACACAAAATTTCAATTAAAAGTAGGAGGAAATCCTGCAGAGGACATAGATAGAATAAGACTAATTAGATCGATACTAGATAAAAAAGATATACTAGTTGCTGATGCAAATACTGGATGGTTAATGCATGATGCTCTAATTGTTATAAATGCAATAAAAGATTTAGATGTTTATATTGAGCAACCATGTATATCTTACAATGAAAATCTATCTGTAAGAAAAAAAACTAATAAACCATTTATATTAGATGAAAGTATTGATTCAATAGAATCGCTTTTAAGAGCTTATAATGACAAAGCAGTGGATTTAATAAATATTAAGATTAGCAAAATTGGCGGTTTATCAAAAGCAAAATTGTTAAGAGATTTATGTATTGAACTTGGGATAGCAATGACCATTGAAGACTCATGGGGAGGCGATATTGCTACGTCTGCAATATCACATTTAGCTCATAGCACTCCAGAAAAGTTTCGGTTTTCCTCAACAGATTTTAATAGTTACAATACTGTGAACTATTCCAAAGGCGCTCCACAAAGAAAGAATGGTTCTTTTATAGCTTCAAATAAAAATGGTCTTGGTATTGAAGTAAATGAAAAAAAATTAGGTAAACCTCTTTTTACAATTTCATAAATTATATTAATTTTTAGTTTTAAATTTATAATATTTTTCAGCTTGAAGTGGCGTTATGTATTCATTTAGTAAATCTTCTTCAATAAGTCGTTTATCCCTATCTTCAGGCTTGCCACAACCTCCACCATTGCCAGTATGAATTCTTACAACATCTTCTGGCTCCAGTGCTAAACCAGTTACAACAGAGTATTTTTCTTTTTTTCCATTTTTTCTAATTACTTCTATATAATTTGACCCTCCTTCATTTCCACCATCTAACGCCCACGGAAGGCTTTTTGATCTTGTATATGCAACAGAAACCCAAGCATTTTTTGATCTTACTCTATAGTCCATTACAATTCCTTTTCCCCCTCTATATTTTCCTTCACCACCATCTTCGTCTGTCAGTCTCATTTGATCTACATATACGCCATGTCTTGCTTCAGAGATTTCTGCTGGAGTATTGAAAGTATCACCATGAAAAGCTGAAAAATTTGCGTTGCATCCATCATTCACACTACTTGCACCCCAACCACCAACTTGAGGTTCAATTATTATGAATGTTGCTCCTGTATCAGGATGCTGGCCACCCATAAATGTGCCACAGATTGAAGCAAAACTTCCTGCTGAGGATTTATCAGGATTTAGATGTGAAATTGTTTTCCATATTAAATCATAAGATCTGATATCTGTTTCGTAATAAATACCTTGAGCAGCTGGTCTTACAGGGTTGAACATAGATCCTTCATCACAAATAACTTTAAGAGGTCTAAAAGTTCCTGCATTACAAACAAAATTACTTGAGGTAATACCTTTGAATGCCATTTGTGCTGAAACAACTGTTCCATCGTATGAGGCATTATTTGGACCTGCATCTTGCTCAGGATTATTTCTCAAATCAACAATAAATTCTTTTTCATTAATTGTTACATCAACTTGTATTTTTCGTCCATCATCAAGTAAATCTTCACCATGAAATGTACCATGAGGTAATTTAGTAAGGGCATCTAGAGACGAATGCTCTCCATAATCCATAAAAAGTTTTACTGATTCTGTAAAAATATCCCGTCCATATTTGTTTGCAATATCTTTAATTCTTTTTTCGCCAACTCTTATAGATGCTATTGCAGCCCACATATCACCGAGAGTATATTGTGGCACTCGACTATTTGCTGTAATTATATCTATTACTGATTGGATAGGTTTTCCTGCATTGATCATTTTTATCACTGGCAACTGTAAACCTTCTTGAAATATCTCCGTTGCATCTGCAGATATTCCACCTGGAGCCATTCCACCAAGATCAGGCCAATGTGCTATATTTGCAGTCCATGCAATTTTTTTACCATCAGAAAATACTGGCATTACAACTATAACATCGTTTAAATGAGTAACTCCCCCATTATATGGATCATTAGTTGCAAAAACATCACCTTCATAGATTTCAGAGTCATCATATTTTTTAATTACAGCTTGAACTGCCTTATCACACATAGCAATAAAGGCAGGTATACCTGCTCCTGATGCAGCAATATTACCCTTTGCATCAGTTACAGCTGTCCCAAAATCTAATACTTCATAAATAATTGAACTCATCGCAGTTTTTCTCATTGCAACGAACATTTCATCACATGCAGCTTGTAAAGAGCTTTGAATAATTTCTGTTGTGATTGGATCTAATGCTAATTTATTCATTTTGATCTCCAAGAATTGAGATATGTAAATTTGCATAATTATCTACTTTACATTTTTGGTCAGGAAAAATAACTACAGTGGTGCTAGGATCTTCTACGATTGCAGGTCCTGAAAACTCCATATCTGGCTCTAAAAGATCAAAATCATAAATTTTTGAGTCATGAATGCCCATTTCGTCAAAATCCACCATTCTATTTTCTTTGATTGTTTTGTCTACTGTCCTTCCAGTTTTCTTTCTCTCTTGTAAATCTGGTTTATCAATTTTCGCAAATGCAACTAGGTGAAACTGAATCATATCAACTTGACTTTCTAACTTATATGTAAATTCTTTTTCATATTGGTTATGAAAATCACTTATTATTTTTTGTATTGAGTTTTTATCAATATTGCCATTATCAATAAGTATTTCAACTGAATGATCTTGACCTAAATATCTAAAACTACCAAATCTTTTAAATGAAATTAAATCTTTAGAAATATTTTCTAAACTAAAACTATCTATAGCTTGTTTTTCCATTTCTAGAAAAGTTTTATTCAAAACATCAACCGCTTCGTCATTCATGGTTGTCAGTTTAGTTAAAATATAATCTCTTCTTAAATCACTCATAAGCATTCCCCATGCAGAAAATACGGACGAATTAACTGGTATTATTACTTTTGGAACATTTAATTCTTTAGCCAAAGAAGTTGCGTGCATACCGCCCCCTCCACCAAAAGCTACTAAAGTAAATTCTCTAGGATCATATCCTTTGTTTACAGATACTAATTTTAGTGCATTAATCATATTGTTATTAGCTATTCTAATAATACCTCTTGCAGTTTCCGAATTATTAAATTTCAATTTACTGGATATCAATTCTATACTTTTATTAACTGCATTCATATCGGCCTGAATTTCTCCACCACAAAAAAATTTTTGATTTATTCTATTTGTAATTAAATTGGCATCTGTTGTTGTAATTGATTTTCCTCCTTTTCCATAAGAAACTGGTCCAGGATCTGCACCAGCACTTTGTGGGCCAACATGTAATTTATTATAATCATCAACCCATGCAATACTTCCTCCTCCGTTACCAATTTCAACAATATCAACAACAGGAAGCATTACTGGGTATCCTGCTGATTGACGATTTTTTTCGATCCAATAATTAGTATTTATTTTTACATTTCCATTCTCTATCAATGAACATTTTGCTGTTGTGCCCCCAACATCTAGAGTAATTATATTTTTCTCATTGATTAATTTTCCTAACTCTGCTGCACCTAAAACACCGCTTGTTGGACCTGATTCAATCATAGTTAATGGTATATTTTTTGTAGACTCGAAAGTGTCAATTCCTCCGTTAGATTGCATAACATACGGATTTCCAGAGAAATTTGACTCTATTAATTTTGTATTTAATTTATCTAAGTAATTTCTTGCAATAGGTTTTACGTAAGCACAAAGCGCTGTAGTATTTGTTCTTTCGTATTCTCTCCATTCTCTAGTAATCTCATGTGAAGCCACTACATCAATTTCTGGCCAAATTTTTTTTATATGGTCTACTACTTTTATTTCATGTGAAGAATTTGCATAAGCGTGGATTAAGCAAACTGCAACTGATTTAACATTATTTTTTTTAAAGTGATCAATTATTGAATCTAAATTTGATAAATCTAAAGGAGTTAATTCTTTGCCTAAAAAGTCTATTCTTCCAGGAACTTCTGATCTTAAATATCTTGAAACGAAAGGTTTAGGTTTTTGATAACGTAAGTTAAAAAAATCAGGTCTATCTCCTCTTGCAATTTCAATACTATCTCTGAAACCTAGAGTTGTAATTAATCCAGTACGAACCCCTTTTCTTTCTGTTATTGAGTTTATAACCACTGTTGTTCCATGTGCAAAAAAAATAGATTTTTCTATATTTACATTGGCTTTATTGATCGTATCAAACACACCTTTTTCATAACTGCTTGGAGTAGTGTCACTTTTTGCAGTTTTTATTGATAAGGCCTTACCAGATTTTGCATCAATTTCGAAATATACTAAATCAGTAAATGTACCTCCTACATCTGTTGCCACTCTAAACATATTTTAAATTTTTACTTCTGGGTGAAATTTATTGACATATTCTTTAGAAATATATCCTTGTTTATAATCATCAAGAACTTTTTCTTGATTTCTTTCAGCTGGGTTACCATATCCGCCGCCACCTCCGCATTGAATTAATACTCGATTACCTTTTTTAACATGCACTCTTGTAGCTTTTGGTTTTTCTAAAACTTTTTGATCGTCTTCAATAACATAACAATTATTTGCAAGACCTTCCTTTCCTCCATTAAGTCCCCATGGAGGCAATAAGGTTCTTTCACAAACTGTGGTGGCATATGAATCTTCAAGCATTGTAAATTCAAGATTAACTCCTAAGCCGCCTCTATATTTTCCTGCACCTCCACTGTCTTTAATCAATTCAACTCTATTAACTAGCCAAGGATTTCTGTTTTCCCAAACTTCTGCTGGAGCGAACCTTGTTGCTGATTCTGCGTGATGTAAGCAAGTTGCTCCATCACCATAACTACTTGCACCTTGCCCTACAGGATGAGGAGCTCCATCTGCCCAAGGTTCTCCACTTTGTTCTCTTATTCCCCACCATACTATTGCATTAATACAACCACCACTACTTGCTGGAACCTTATCTGGAAATTTTGATCCTAAAGCTCTATAAAATACCTCCATTGCTTGCAAAGCAGGCCACCCATATAAAAAAACTGGTGCTGGAGATAAAGGATGAAATAATGTTCCTGGTTTTGTTATCACCTCTATAGGTCTAAAAAAACCTTCATTTGGAGCTTCATTGCTTCCTGCAAGCATGCTCATTGCTACTCTTGCAGTTGAAACTGTTGAGGGCAATGGACAGTTAATTGGACCATTTTGTTGTGGAGGAGCATTTGACATGTCAAGTATCACTTTCTCATCTTCAATTATAACTTTTATATCAAAAGGCACTTTACCAGGCTCAACACCATTACTGTCCATCTGACCTGACCCACTATATTCTCCATTTGGAATATTTTTTAAATAATTTTTTACAATCAATTCTCCAGCATCAAAAATAGATTCTGCTGCTGCTCTAAATTTTTTTATGCCATATTTAGAAAGAATTCTTTTGAGAGCTGTAGAACCTGCTTTAACACCAATTGCTTGTGCATTTATATCTCCAGCAACGGAATTAGGCACTCTACTGTTGGCAATACACATTTTATAAATGTCATCTACCAATTCCCCTTTACTAAATAATTTAACGCCAGGATAAACTGTTCCTTCTTGAAATACATCTACAGTGTCGGTTGAATAAGGTTCTTTGCCAGCTATATCAAGCCAATGTGCTTTAATTGCAGTGTAGGCAACTAATTCATTTTCAAAAAAAACAGGAGCCACTAATGCCGCATCTTGTGGATGAGATCCTGTTCCATAAGGCGAATTATAAATTATTATATCACCATCATTTAGATTTTCTTCCCCTCCAACACCCTTAACAGCTTCTTCAATACAAAAATTTAGTGTTCCCATAAATAGAGGTAGACTAGGGGCTTGGGCAAGCAGTCTCATATGGTTATCATATATAGCTCCAGCAAAATCTAATACTTCATAAATTACTGGAGACATTGCTGTTCTGCATAAAGCCCTTTTCATTTGTTCTGCCGCAGAATTTAGTGAATTTCTTATAATCTGGGTTGTAACTGGATCCACATCACTGATATCAGCCTTTCTATCTATGCCGCATTTATAATGATGTAATTTACTATCCATAAATTATTTCATATCCTTATTTATTAATATTAAATTGTTGACTGCGTCTTTTTTAATCTCATAATTAACATCAACGTAAGTTATTGCTGTGCTTTCAACAATAATTTTTGGACCTGAAAGGGATGAATCAATTTTAGATCTAGAAATAATTTCAAAATCAATATTTTCATTTTTATTAAATGAAAAACATTTTATTTTATTACTACCAATTTCAATATTTTCCTCTTTTATACTTCCAGTTTCAGCTTTTCTAGGAAGTGGAACTCTTAAAGAAGCCCTTGTTGAAACAATTTCAATTATTGTATCTAATTTACTGCCAAAAGTTCTAAGATATTCTTTCATAAATAATTCTTTAATCTCATCAGCATTTAGATTAATTTTTCCTTCTTTGCTTGTATCTAATTTTAAAGTAATTGTATGTTCTTGACCCATCCATCTCATATCTAATGCAATATCTTTTAAACTATTAGATGTATCAAAATCTATTTTTTGTCTTTGTTCTAATTCCTTAAAAAGTTCATCAAGTATATTATTGCATTCATTAACAGACTCATCTGACAAACGAAGAATTTTAGTTCTAGCATTCATCTGTAATAAATCAGCACCTAGTAAGCCCCAAGCAGAAAAATTACCTGAGTATGGTGGTACAATAATTTCTTTTATATCAAGTTCTTGAGCAATTAAATTTGACATAAGTGGCCCTGCTCCTCCAAATGCTAATAATTTTAGTTCTCTCGGATCAATTCCCTGCTCAATTGTAATTTCTCTGATTGCATCTGCCATATTCGCGCTGCTAATCTGTAATATTCCTTTAGCTGTCTCAAATGCAGATAAATTAATTTTTTTTCCAACTGAATTTAATGCTTTTTCAGCAAGTGATTTATCTAATTGGAGTCCAGATGCAAGTTTGCCTTCTCCAAGCATTCCTAAATAAAATGCTGCATCTGTAGTAGTAGGTTCTGTACCACCTCTATTATAACAAGCTGGTCCTGGCACAGCTCCAGAACTTTGAGGTCCAGATCTTAGCAAACCTCCCTCGTCTAAATACGCAATTGATCCACCACCAGCTCCAATAGATCTCACATCCACCCATGGAGATTGAACTGGTAAACCTACTATTTTACCTTCAAATTGAATTTGTGGTCTTCCATTAATAATTAAACAAGTATCAAAACTGGTTCCACCCACATCAGCAGTTACCATATTAATATTATTAAGTTTTCGAGATAATTCACCTGCTCCCTCAGCACCTGCAACAGGTCCTGACATTATGGTTTCAAATGGTCGATCCTCTGCTTCATCAAATGTCATGGAGCCACTTCCAGAACGTGTTACAAGAAATGCACCTTTATAACCAAGTTCATTTAAGCTTTGTTTTAAAGAATTTAAATAGTTTGACATTCTGGCTTTTACAAAAGCATCTATGACAGTTGTTGTAGTTCTCTCATACTCTCTGTATTCTCCCGATACCATAGAGGACAAAGAAATATGACCTTTAAAGCCAGATTGAATTAAAATTTTACTTGCTTCTATTTCATGAGTTTTGTTTGCATAAGAATTAATAAAAGCAATTGCTACACTATTAACACCTTCATCAATTAATTTTTTGCATGCTTTTTGAATATCATTGGAATTAAGATTTTCATTTATATTGCCATCTGCATACATACGTTCTTGTATTTCTAATCTTAAAAAGCGAGGAACAAGAGGTGGTGCTGGCTGCCAAAATAAATTATACATTTCATCTCTATCACCTCTTCTAATTTCAAGGGTATCTCTAAATCCTTTTGTGCATAATAATCCCACCTTTGAGCCTTTTCTTTCTAGCAGTGCATTTAAACCTACAGTTGTGCCATGAAGAAAAAAATCAACTTTTTGCAATTCTTCTTTATTAAGATTTCTTTTTATAACATCAACTACAGCTTTTTCAGGTGACTCTGGAGTTGTTGGGATTTTATCAATTATAACTTTATTACCTAACTCATCATACACGATGAAGTCAGTAAATGTACCCCCAATATCTACTCCAATTCTTGAACCCATAAAATTATTATTTTTTCTGAAGCTATCAGAAGCAATTTTGAATGCAAGAATTTTTACAAGATAGAAGTAATTTTATATTTAAATTAATCTTTTAAATATAAATATATTTATTAATAATATCAGTTAATTTATGAGTATAAATATTTTTAAGTCTAAATCTTTGCAAATCGATAAATCATTTAAACATGATCCAATTACAACTGAGATAATTAGAAATAGTTTAAATTCGGCAGCTGAACAAATGAAAAAGACACTTATTAGATCTTCCTTCTCTCCTATAATTTACGAAGTTTTAGATTTTGCAAGCGCGATTTACGATATTAATTATTGTATGTTAGCTCAATCTCCCAGCCTTCCAGGTTTCATGGGAACTTTAAGTTTTTGTGTTGAAGAAGCCGTAAAAGAAGTTGGAGGTAAAAAAAATTTATTTGATGGTGATATAATTATTTATAACAATCCCTATGGTTCTGGTTCACATTCGCAAGATGCTGCTATTGTTAAGCCTGTTTTTTTAAAAGACAAACTAATTGGATACACAGCAATTAAAGCTCATTGGTTAGATACTGGCGGCAAAGAACCTTATTCAACTGATACAGTAGATGTATTTCAAGAAGGAACTATTTATCCAGGTTTAAAATTATATAAAAGAGGTGAATTAGTAGAGGATATTTATAAATTAATTATTGCAAATACTAGAGTGCCTAAAGCAATTGTTGGTGATCTAAATGCACAACTAAATGGAGTTATAGCAGGCGCATCTGCACTAAAAAGAATAGTAAATAAGTTTGGATATGACCTTTTTTATAACTCTGTGATTGAAATCTATAATCATGGTGAAAAACTTGTAAGAAAGAGTTTAAAAAATATTCCAAATGGAACATATTCTGGTTTTGGTCAAATGGATAGTAATGGCGTTGATGAAGGTACTGTAAAATTTAAAATATCTATTGAAGTTAAAGACTCTGATTTAGTGTTAGATTTTACAGAAGTTCCAGATCAACAAAATGGTCCAATTAATTGTCCATTACCATCAACTGTATCTAAAGCTAGAGTAGCTTTTAGTATGATGGCTGGTAACGGAGAACAACCTAATGAAGGTTTTTTTAGACCCCTGGTAATAAAAACTAGAACAGGATCTATGTTTGATCCAGTATCTCCAGCACCATGTTTTTTAAATGGTTGGCCAGGACTGCAAGTTATAGAAATAATTTATAAAATATTATCTGAGAAACTGCCTGAAGCTTTCCCAGCAAGCAGCGGAGGTTGTTTGGCTGCAGCAGTCTGGTGGGGCAAAAGAGAAAAAGATGGCGAGCCTTGGGCAGACGGAGCTCCGCATCCAATAGGTCAAGGAGGTTTCTTTCGTGGAGATGGTGTTACATCCATGCATCACAATTCTGCAGGTACAAGAATATCTCCCACTGAAATTTGGGAATCAAGAAATCCTTGGTTAATAAAAAGAATTGAATTAGCTAAAGATTCTTGTGGAGCAGGCGAGTTTAGAGGAGGTCTTGGACTAGATTTAGAATTTATGATGTTAGAAGAAACTTATATAACAACTGTAGTTGAAAGAACAAAATTCCCTCCATGGGGAATAAATAATGGTAAAGAAGGAAGAGCAAATAATGTAGAGGTTATAAAAAAAACCGGACAAAACTTGTCCATGCCGAAAAAATCTGGCTATAAACTAAGCAAAGGAGATAGAATTATTTTTAAAACTGGAGGAGGTGGCGGCTATGGAGATCCATCTAGAAGAAAGAAAGAAATGATAAAAAATGACTTAAAACAAGGATATTTATCAGAAGAATATGTAATCCAAAATTTCAAACATTATTATTAAAATTTATTTATATTTAAAAAGCCATTTTATATTTAAATTTATGATCTTTTGCTTTAGGATTTTGCAGTATTAGAGGAAGATTTAAATTTAATTTTAAAAAAAATCTTTCAATTAATTAGGAGGTATAAAATGAGAATAACAAGTTCTTTAAAAACAATTGTTCTTTCTTTAGTTATAACTATTTTTTCATTATCTTTAGTAAATGCAAAAACAGTACTAAGAACTGATGAAGCAGCAATTGGAGAAGCTGATCCTGCAAAATTCTCAGATAACATTGACTCAATAATCATGTTTAATACTTATGATGCTTTAGTTGATGAAGGAAAAAATGGAGGAGGATTAGTGCCATTACTTGCCAGTGGTTGGGAATATGCAAACGCAACAACACTCAATATTACACTAAAAGATGGCATAAAATTTCATAGTGGCAATACACTAGACGCAGATGATGTTGTTTATTCATTTAATAGGTTAATGGATATGGGACAGGGATTTTCTTTTTTATTTGGAACAGTTGATTCTGTATCAGCATTAAATTCATCAACTGTACAATTTACAACAAAAGAACCATTTGCACCTTTGGTTGCTAGTTTAATGAGATTGGCAATAGTTGATAAAGATGATGTCATGGCTAATACAGTTGATGGAAATTATGGAGATAATGGTGATTATGGAGAAGCATATCTTTTAACAACTTCAGCAGGAACTGGAGCGTACAAAATCACAGAACATGATCCAAACGTCAAAACTGTTTTAACAAAAAACTCTGATTATTTTCAGGGGCATAATGCTAAAGCTCCAGATGAAGTAATCATCAAATACAGTGTTGAAGCAGCTACAATCAAAACTTTGTTGATGAGAGGAGAACATGAGATTTCTAGCATGTGGCTTCCAAATGAAGTACTCGCAGCATTAGAAAAAGAAGACAGTGTTGATTTAGTTAAAATTAATAGACCTGGCTCATGGTACAATAAGTTAAATAATCGAAGAGCACCATTTGATGATGTTCATTGCAGAAGAGCTATTCAGTTAGCTTATGATTATGATGCTTTGTATCAATCTTTTGCGATAACAGATACTATGGTTGCTGGTCAAAAATCAAGTGGAGCTCTAATATCAGGTGTTCTAGGTTATGATCCTAACAAATCACCTATTGAGCGAGATATTGAAAAAGCAAAAGCAGAATTAGCAAAATGTAAATATAATCCTAGTGATTACACTTTAGATTTGGCTTGGATAGCTGAGGTACCATATGAAGAACCATGGGCGCTTCAACTTCAAGCTAATGCTATGGAGCTTGGTTTTAATGCCACTGTTACGGGTTTGCCTTGGGCTAAATTTACCGAGCAAGTTGCTAGTTGGGAAAATACTCCTCATGCGACTGTTGTATCTGTTTTGGCTAACGTTCCAGATCCTGATGCTCTAATGTATGCACAATGGCATTCATCTAGAGGAGGAACATGGATGTCTGCTGAATGGGTTAACGATCCTGAATTAGATGCTCTTTTAGAAAAGGGAAGAACTGAAACAAATGAAGCAGAAAGAATCAAAATTTATCAAGCTGCTAACCAAGTAATGATTGATAATGCAATTACTTTATTCATTACTGATTTCGTTGGTTATCAAGCAATCTCTTCAAATGTTTCTAATTCTGATACCACAAGCACTCAACAAGGCTATGGTACTATGGGAAGAAACCTATCGTTTAGAGAGATGGCTGTTAATTAAATTTTAATAGTTTAAGGCCGGATTATCCGGCCTTAAATTTGTAAATTCATAAATTGTAAATTATTTTGTCTACTGCACAATATTTTTTAAAAAGAATTTTTGTTTCAATTATTGTTTTCTTTGGAGTTTCTATAGTAATTTTTTGTTTAGCAAGATTAATTCCAGGTGATCCTGCAAGAATAGCTTTAGGTCCATTTGCTACAAAAGAAATGGTAGAACAATTAAGAGAGACTCTTCACCTTAATGAATCTATTTTTATTCAATACAAAATATTTATACAACAATTGTTTCAAGGAGACTTAGGTTTATCAACTTATACAAAAAGACCAGTACTTACAGATGTAATAACTTATTTTCCTGCTACATTTGAATTAGTTTTAATGTCAGGGACATTAATGATTCTAATAGGAATGCCTCTTGGCATTTTATCTGGAAAATTTAAGAATACATTTATTGATCACTTTGCAAGAATAATTTCTCTTTTAGGAGTGGTGACTCCAAGTTTTTTATGGGCAATAATTTTGATGTTGCTTTTTGCATTTTGGATGCCAATTTTACCAGTTTCTGAGAGAATGAACGAGATGCTAGATCCTCCAAAACTTGTTACAGGTTTACTGCTGATTGACTCTCTTTTAGAAGGTAACTTTGTAGTTTTTAAAGATGCTTTCTTACATCTGATACTTCCAGGTCTTGCTATTGCAATGCCAGCTATAGGAAATGTTGCGAGATTAACTAGAACAAATTTAAGTGATATTTATGAAAAGCAATATATAGAATTTGCTAAGTCTTATTCTTTCAGTGAATATAAAATTGCTACTAGATATGCATTAAAACCTGCATCAATACCTACCGTAACAATTATAGGTCTAGATTTTGCTTTTATGTTAGGTAATGCTTTTTTAGTTGAAACAGTATTTGTATGGCCTGGTATTGCAAAATATGGTGTTGAAGTTATTTTGGCAAAAGATTTAAATGGCATAATTGCTACAGCTTTAATAATTACAACATTTTTTCTTATTATAAATATGCTTGTTGATTTTTTTGTTTTACTTTTAAATCCAAGAATTACAATTACGGATTAAAATGAATTTATTTAAATCAAAATATTATTATAAGTTTAGCCGAAATCCTCTATCAGTTTTTGGATTAATAATTGTAATTGGAGTCATTTTTTTAGCAATATTTGCGCCTTATATCACACCCTTTCCAGAACATGTTGGTCCTTTTACTGATTTTGCTAACAAATCTAAGCCACCTAGTTCAACCTATATTTTTGGAACAGATAAAATAGGAAGAGATATATTTACTAGGTGTATATTTGGTTATAGAATTTCATTAACTCTTGGAATTGTAGTATTAGCTATAGCTGTGCCTATAGGTGTGACTATGGGTTTATGCGCAGGATACATAGGTAGAAAAACAGAGTTGGTTTTAATGAGAATCACAGATGTTTTTTTAGCAATACCAGCGTTAGTGTTAGCACTTTCAATTATAGGATTATTAGATAGACCAAATTTATTTTATACTATGATAGCAGTTTCAATGGCCTGGTGGCCTTGGTATACAAGATTAATTTATAATATTACAAGATCAATAAAAACAGAGG
>MDTD01017473.1_pt1 | contig 14355 bp, 14 predicted proteins | sample 811221 | NCBI WGS metagenome assembly MDTD01 (sample SAMN05326646, study PRJNA326480) | marine metagenome | isolation source: seawater | place: Pacific Ocean: South West | collected 2011
AAAAAAATTTTTTATTAAAATTATGATAATAATTAAACAAGTAGCAACTTCAATATATAAAATACAGCCTTTAATTTATATAAAATCGGCGTTTTATTGAATAATACTTTTTTAAAAGATTTATAAGATGAGTCTCTTTTCTTTAATTTATAATATGCAATAGCTCTAGTGTAATCAACCCACCATATCTGATCATTCTGGTTTTTCTTTAAATATGGTAAAATTATTTTTTTTTCTATATTTTCTAAATTAATTAATACTCTTTTTGGATTGTCAAAATTATTTTCACCAGTCCAGTAATATCCAAGCATACTTTTTATTAGATAAAAATTATAACCACTTTCGGCAATTCTAAGCCATAAATCATAATCTTCCCAACCAACTTTATTCTTATCCTCAGAAAAGTAACCTACCTTATCTAAAATTTTTTTTTTGAAAACTACACTCGAAGTAATTAAAGTATTACCATTCACTATAAGATTTCTATAACAATTATTAGGTAAAGCTCTACATTTACTCAATTTACTTTCATTATTAGATATTAAGTAACAATTATGATAAATTAAGTCGACTTTATGATTAGAATTAAAAATTTTAATTACATTTTTAAGTTTATCTTTCTTCCACCAGTCATCAGAATCTAAGAATGCAATAAATTCACCATTTGAATTTTTTAGGCCAATATTTCTTGATAAACCAATTACTCCATCATTATTTACTTGCACTGCTTTAACATTGTAATTTTTATATTTTTCAATGACAATTTGAGTGTTATCTGTGGAGCAATTATCAATAATAATAATTTCATAATTATTATAAGATTGACTTAAAACTGATTTTAGAGACCTTTCTAATAAGTCACTCCTATTGAAAGTTGGAATAATAATTGATACTAAAGGATGCAACTTCTCAACATATTATTTATAACCTTTTCTGTACCAGTTAGATTTGGTATCAGATTGTTTAAGCGTATTTTTTTTTCTTGCCAATATTCCATCGATGTATGATCTCAAAATAATTAATCTAAATAATGTATTACTATAAAAAATTTTTATTTTATCTGTCTTAAGAACAAAAAATTCTATCAGTTTAACAAACCACTTATTCAATAAAAATCTAAGTAAATTAAATATTAATTTATTATAAAAAGCATCATCGTGTTTTTCTAGAAAAAAAGTCGGTAACCCTTTTGCTGCCTCATAATTATATTTAATTAAAAATGGCATTGCACCGAAAGAAAAGTGGTAATGTTTTAAACGATAATTCGATATAGTATAGCTTGTCTCATTGTGTAAAACTTTAATACCAGTTTTTTTTAGCTTGAAACCATTATTAATTAATCTCCAAGCCCAATCTACATCTTCACCACCATACCCAATGATCTTTTCGTTGAAAAATATATTTTTAGAGATCACATCATTTTTCCTAAAACCTAAATTGCCAGTAACAATTCTTTTATAATCTAAATAATTGTCTTCAGATATATCGTCATGATTAAACCCTGTTTGGCTGTAATTTCTTGAGTCTCTGTATTTGAGATAATTACTATATTTTAACTTTTCCTCTTCAGTCCTATACTGACCACATAAAATAACATTACTTTCATTTCTACTAAATTCTAATTGATAATTTTCAACATATTTTCCAATTGGAATACAATCATCGTCAAGTAAAATCACATAATCATATTTTGAATTTTTAATACCAATATTCCTTTTTAAAGAAACATTATTATGCTCACATTGAATTAATCTTAAATTATTTAAATTATTATCTTTAATAAAATTGATTATTTCTTCTTCTGTATTATCACTACTATAACTGTCACATATTATAATTTCATAGTCATTTGTTAATATACAATTAGAATAAATAGTGTCTAAACATTTAACAAGTGCCTCTGCTCGATTCCAAGTAGGTATTACTATACTAACAGGTAGGTTAATTGATTTCACTTCGGACTCGCTAATAAAAATTTTTATTACAAAATAATAGCAATTCTTTTATAATATACTCATTACTAAATGACTTTAAATTGGGAAAAAATCTTTTTAACTTTTCTATGTTATATGAAAATAGATCCTCATTCACTTTTTTTTCGCCAAGAATTATTTCTGGATTTATAGAGTACATTTTTTTAAATTCAGACTGAATTATTTCAGCTATATCCTTTATTTTTGTAAGCTCGCCTGATCCGAAATTATAAATTCCGGATAAACCAGTATTATTTATAAAAAACTCTAGAATATTATTTAAGACATTTACATGAACGAAATCTCTGAATTGATCACCATTAGATTTCAACTTTATTTTTTTATTTATTATTGCTTGTTTACATAAATCATGAATAACTAAATGCCAACAATTCACCTCAGCTGTGATTGGTGGAGAAGAAACATTTGTTAATCTCAGTATTAAATACTCAATATTTCTCTCTTCTGATAAATTCTTTACAATTTCTTCTGCATTTAAATGAGTTTTGGCATATACACTTTGTGGTAATGGTAATGTTTGTTCTGTGACATTTCCTTTTAAATTATCTCCATAAACATGTATTGTTGAGAAATAAACAAATTTTTTTACATTTCGTTCAGTTGAGACCCTTAAAATATTTTTAGTGCAGTCCTCATTTATTTTTTTTGCTTCATTAGGATCGCTTTTGCAGTCTTCATAGTTCATAGATGAAAGATGAAACACAGAAGAAATATCTTTTAGTGCATTGTTTAAACTTTCAATGCTCAATAAATCTAAGTTAATAACATCTGCTTTATTTAGAATTTTTTTGCTTATTAAATCTTTATTCCTTGTACCAACTTTTACTGGAAAGCCTCTATCTACAAAGTAATTTGCAATAATACCAGCTAAATAGCCTGTGCCACCTGTTATTAAAATCATTATAAAATTTTACCAGATTTTCCAGGGAGCTCGATTATTATTCCATAATTCTGTCAGCATATTTTTATCTCTTAAAGTATCCATACAGCCCCAAAATCCCTCATGCTTAAACGCGACAAGTTCATTTTCTCTCGCTAAATACTCAAGTGGCTCTCTTTCAAATACAGTTTGATCAGACCCAATACAATCCATTATTGAGGAATCGCAAACAAAAAAACCTCCATTTATCCAAGTTCCATCTCCTTTTGGCTTTTCCACAAAACTTTTAATTAAATTATCTTCAGCAATTGTGAGTGCACCGTAACGTCCTTCGGGCTGAACAGCGGTCATAGTAATTTTTTTGCCATGTAAATTATGATAATCAATTGATTCACTTATATTTACATCAGAAATTCCATCTCCATATGTTAATAGAAAAGTTTCATTTCCAACAATATCTTTTGCTTTTTTTATTCTTCCACCAGTCATAGTGTTAAGTCCAGTATCGAGAAGGGTTACTTTCCATGGTTCACTTTTAGTATTATGAATTTCAGTAGTGTTATTTTTCATATCAATTGTGATATTGCTTTGATGTAAAAAATAATTTGAGAAATATTCTTTTATTAGATAACCTTTGTAGCCAAGTAGAATAACGAACTCATTAAATCCATAGCTAGAATATAGCATCATGATGTGCCACAGAATTGGTTTTTCACCAATTTCGATCATAGGCTTTGGCTTAATATCAGTTTCTTCGCTTAATCTAGTGCCATAGCCACCGGCTAAAATTAATACTTTCATTTTTTTGATTTCCAATCATATTCAATATCATCAATACCAATCTTTTCAACTTCTTTATCCTCGTGAGGTATGTCAGCTATATTTAAAATAATAGACTCAGGTTTCGACAATCCTTTAAACCCAAGCCATACATTAGGAGGTACGGTAAGTCTAAAATAGTTTTCATCTGAAATAATATATTCTTGAATTTTATTTAATTGGCTTCGATCATCTAAAACCGTAAATAATACTTTTCCAACTGGAACAACTAAATTTAAGTTCATTTTTTTATGTCTTTTCCATGCTTTTATTGAATTATATTTAATTTTTGAAAAATAAGCCTCACCAAATTTAAAGAAACCATTACTATTTTTTTTAATAGCATGCATAACATTGCCTGACTCTAAATTAATTACTTTTTCCTTTGTAAGAAATAATCCTTCAATCATTTAGCGAGTCCAAATCATTTTTCTTTCATAAGCTAATTTTGTATATTCTAAAATCTGAGATATTGTAAAATCGTACATAGAATGTTTTTTGTTCATATAATATTTTCTATACCAGTCTACGGTCATTTTTATAGTTTCGTCAAATGTAAGTACTGGTTTCCATTCTAATTCCTGCTTTGCTTTTTTACAGTCTAATTTTAATAGTCCTGCTTCTTTAATTTCTGAATTAACCTGACTTTCCAATTTCCAACTACTTGAAGGCCAGTTATTTGACATTTCTTTTATTAAATAACTCACTGAAAAATCATTTTCATCAGGAGGGCCAAAGTTATACTTTTCACCATTTAATTTTTCATTATTGTCAAGCATTAATCCTAATAATAAGTAACCACTTAAAGGTTCTAGAACATGCTGCCAAGGTCTTGTAGATTTTGGATTTCTAAGTTTAACATTTTCATTTTTTGACCATGCAGAAACACAATCAGGAACAATTCTATTTGATGCCCAGTCACCACCGCCAATTACATTTCCTGCTCTTGCGCTAGCAACCCTAATAATATTCTGATTGTTTTGAAAAAAAGATTGAAAATACGAATAAATAACAAGTTCAGCCATTCCTTTTGAAGCGCTATAAGGATCTTTACCTCCAATTTTATCTTCTTCATTATAACCTCTCTTTAATTCTTTATTCTGATAAACTTTATCGCTTGTCACCATTATACAATTGACTCTTTTATTATTTATTCTTACCGCTTCTAAGATATTTGCTGTTCCAATAGAATTTATCATGAACGTTTCAGTCGGAGATAAATAAGAATCTCTCACTAAAGATTGGGCCGCAAGATTAAATATATAATCTGGTGAATGTTTTAAAACTATATCTGAGATCTTATCTTTATCGCGAATATCAATTCTATAATCTTTTAAAAGTGTCCCTACATTTGAAGCATTAAAATGTGATGGGTCTGTAGGTATTGAGTCTGATATTCCAATAACTTCAGCTCCTAGATATTTAAGCCATATTGATAACCAACTACCTTTAAATCCTGTATGTCCAGTGATGATAACTTTTTTATTATTATATTTTTCTTTGAAAATCATTAAATAAATATAAAACCTTACAAAAAAATGTATCTATTTTTGTTTACTTAGTTGTAATAGTTTATTCGCTAATATTCTAGTTGAATCTTTTTGAGGTTTATTTGAAAATTTTTCAAGTACTAAGTTCACTGCATTAATAGTTTCTTGCTTAAGCCACCATTTATCTAGTTCATTAAAAAAATAATTTATTTTTTTAGCTAGATTTTTTGGTTCATAAAATAAAATATCATTTTTTTTTAAAGTATTGTAGATATTGTGGTATTCTGGATGAACATGATTAAGTTTGTTTGGCCATATACAGAAGGTTGGTATATTTAAGACCATACTTTCATATATGCCCGTAGAGTCATATGTGTGGATAACGCATCTTGCATCTTTTAGTAAACTAAACATAATTTTATTGTTAGTTTCAATTCTAATATCTGGACAAATTGACTTAATTTTAGAAATATACAATTTGTTTCTTTCAACATATGTAAAATGTAATTTTAATATTACATGTTTGTGAAGATCTTTATTTAATGATGCAAGAAAATCATGCAAATAACTTTCTCTTAAAATATTTTCATCAATTCTATTATGAATTTTGTTATTTGTTCCGTAGGGTGAGTCAACTATTAAGATTTTTCCATATTTGTTATTCTTTATGTTTATATTTGCTAATTTTATATTAAATCCGTCCTCATTTGCACCAAATCCATTTTTACCCCAATCTAAATAATGATCTGCACAGTAGTTTTCTCTGAAGAAAGTATTGTCTACGTTTGTATAGTAACTTCCATGTTGGCCAATAATATATTTAACATTTATATTCTTTTTAAGAACTACCATTAATTTAAAAACTTCATCAAATTCATAATTATTAGAAGTGAATATAAACTTAGGATTACTAGGTATATTTTGGTTATTTAATATTTTATTAAGTTTTTCAAATAATTCTAAATGGCATGTTGGCAAATATGTTGCAATATTTTGTTTTATAAATTTTTCAAATCCATCATTGCTTTTTTTAAATATGATTTTTTCTCTCAAACTTGAATTATAAACGTTATCATTTAATTGTATTGTATTCCACAACTGTGGCATCTGCTTTAAAATTAGGTTTAACTTTAAGTTTTCAAACGCAGGTAAGTAAGAGTTAACAATTATTGCATCATTTTTTTTTGTAAATAAATTAAGAAAAGATGAAATTAATTTCTTAATAATGAATTTTATTGATTTTTTGCTACTTCTTAAAAAAATAGGTTGGACTTGTTCAACTTTCAATGGAACTTTAGGTTTTAAAAAATTTATGATTTTAGAATACAAAATTGAATTCCATTCATCATTATTAGCTAATTGGATTAAATGATTATTATCAATTGGGGCAAGATACTCATTTTCACAATTTGAAACAGTAATTTCAAAAAATCTTTTTTCACTTAACGTATTTTTTATTTTTATATATCTATTATATGAAATTCTCAGAAAGTTATTTAACCATGGGCCAACTATTATTTTCCAGTCATTTTGATTAAAGTTTACATTATTTAATGTATTCAAATTTATCATTAGTTCTAAAATTAATTTATTACTAAGTTGATTTAAATAATTATAAAGCTTATGTCTTGACTCATAATCAAGAATTGGGGGATGAATAATTTTACATTTAGCGTTAATATTATTATTTAACTCTCTAATGTGACCATCTAATACTATAACTTTATCATCGCACAAATGATCTTCAGATAATTTACCAGTTACGAGTTTATATTTCATTTTAAATTTAAACTTTTTTTGAACTTCTTATTAATTTTGATTGCTTGTTTGATATAGTGCTATAGTTATTATTATATTAGTGAGCAATGTAATTTTGTTTAAGTTGCAATTTCTCATTTTCATAAATATTAACTAGATTTATTAGCTTTTTGTAATAAGTTTCTGAGCATTTATTCCTTATAAAATTTAATTTGTTTTTTCTATCATCGATCAATTTTAATCTTCTTTTGTTTGGTGATGAAGAATGTTTTTTTGTGATGTTTTTTTTGTACTTTTCAAAGAAAATTCGAGATTCTAATTTTAAAAATTCATTAACTAAATGTAAGTTTTCGACTGGCTTATAAAGTATATCCTCATATCTCATTCTTAAAATTGAATTGGTTTTTTTATAATTTTTATAATTTTTTTCTGACTTTTTAACTTCTTGGTTTATTATTTCTATTATTCTGTCTAATTCTGTCATTTTTACATATCTGCTGGCCCATTTTTTTGAATATGTAGGAACAATTTTTTCTCTAACATTATAGACTAAAACTTGATTAATTGATGATTTTGAAAAAGATCCTAATTTATTTTTATACCAAGAATATGTTAAATCTATTGGATGTCTTTCAACATTTATCAGTTTGAAATTATCATTTATAGTTGTCCAGAATTTTAAATTTCCTAATATATTATGAACATCATAAAAACTAATTTCTTTTTCTTTAGTATTTTCGAAAATCTTTATTTTGACTTTTGAATTCATTTTTTTTAAATACTTCTGATAATTCATATGATTGTAAATTCTTGTTTCGTCTGTTTTCTTTAAATTTAATTTTCTACCTATAAAATTGGAGTAATTAATATTACTTTGCAAATACCTTGCAAGATACCTAGCTGATTTTAAATTTATTTCTTGATTGTCATACATGTTAGCAAGGACACCAAGTATTGGTTCTTTATTTATTAATCCTGTATTTTCAATACTTGGAATAATATCAGTTAATAGACTTTTACCACTTCTATGAAGTCCAGAAATAAAACATATATTATCGTTAAAAATTTTTTGACTATACACTTTGTTTATCAAATTTCATGATCATTTTTCTCAGAATTTCTCTGTAAATGTTATCTCTAAGTTTTGAATTAATAAAGTTTAATCTTTTTTTTCTTTCGTTAGATTTTAGAAATAATTTACGTTTGATATTTTCTTTCAAAATTTTATTTGTCATTGAAGTATTTTTTTTTCTAATAAATTTTAAAATTGAGTTAACGGTTTTTTCTGATGATAAGATTAAATCTTCATATTTTATATTTAAGTATATTGATTTATCTTTTAATGATCTTATCTTTTTTAATTCTTTCTTATCTTGATTTTGCTTTATTAATAGGATTTTTTGCATTAAATTCAAATTATTAAATTTATCTTCAAGCCCTACAGAAAGACAATATTTTTTATTTTTATATAAATATACAATTTCTCTACTTAGTTTATCAAATCTGAAGTTTGTTTTTGCTTTATACATTGAATAAATTTGATCAACCGGATGTGCTTGAATATTTATAATTTTTAGATTGTATTCACTTATTGGAAAAACATCTAAAAATTCAATTAAATTGTGTAAAACAAATGTAATTTCATTGTTTTTCAGTATATTTTTTTTTATCTCATCATACGAAAAATGTTTATTAATTTTTTTTAGATAGAAATTAGGTTCTGATGTCACCCATATACTTGACTCTTCATTTTTCTTAAGGTTTAGATGTCGTCCATAATTTGAGTCTATAATTAAATTATTAAAGTAAAGAAGCAGTGTCTCTTTTAGAGTATTTCTTGAAAAATTCTTAATACGGCTAAGACTTAATAATGAGTCCACAAAAAAGTCTATTCTCGTATTAACAGGTCCCTCTAATGATGAGATAATCTTTGTTAACGTTGTCTTACCTGATCTTTGTTGACCTGTAATAATAATCAATCTTTTCAAATTATTAGGATGTAAAATTTCTCTTTTTTGTTTCATGTCCTTAGTATTTAATGTAATTTTGTCTCAAATTATTTCTTCGATGGAAAAGAACTCTTTCATAAAGGAGTACAGTTATCATAACTTAATTACGAGGGATTATCTTAAACAAAATTTCTGCTCTTTCCCAATCTTCTAATGTATCAATGTCAACAGATCTCCAATGAGGTATTGAAAAACCGACACCATTTAATAAAATAGAGTCTTTTCTCAACCATGTATTTAAATTGCCCCAGTAAAATTGTCCTGCATCATGGTAGAAGGTTTCCAGATCCTGCGTTCTTTTAATAATAGATTTTTTATTTAAAACAATTATCCTCTTATTTTTATCAATCTTAAACGATCTTTGTATTGGATGTGGGTATTCTACTATTGGAAATACATAATATTCTTTATTTTTTAAAAGTGTTTTATAGCCATTTTTTAGGTCTTTGATTAGTATATGTGGCGAACAAGGATAGATGCAGCATATAGAGGTTTTATCTGAAATATCACTTTTAATTTTTTCTAAACAGTCTTTCACAACTTTATGAAAAGATGTGATGTCGTCAGATAGCAATTTAGATCTAATGAATGGAACTTCAGCGCCAAATTCTTTTGCATAACTGGCAATTGCTTTACTGTCCGTAGAAACAATTATTCTATTAAATAATTTAGATTTAATTGCTGCTTGAATTGACCAATAAATCATCGGTTTCTTATTGAAAATCTTTATATTTTTATTTTTTATCCTTTTGCTTCCACCCCTAGCAGGTATTATTGCAATTGTATTTTTCATTTTAATTCTAACTTTTCTAAGATTATTTCAGATATCATTTCATACGTCTTTGGTGTGTAATGACCCCTGATTTCAAAAGGAAATAGTTTCTTTGGAGAACTATGTAAACTAAATAATTCTTTATGAATATCAATAATTGGTATTTCTAAGTTATCAATTATTGAAATAATTTGATCATAATAATTTTGACCTACATTTACTAATTTTAATTTTTCGTCATATCTATTAAACATTGGAAGGTATATGAAATATATTTTTGCATCATTTGCTTCAGCGATTTCTTTTGTCAATAAAGCTAATTTTCTGAAATTGTTTAAACCTTCTCTGGATCGTAAATTATAATCTTGCTTAGATTTACTAATACTATTTAATTTCCAATATATCATTTTTCTTGTAGAAGAAAGCTTTATGAAACTTTTGAAAGGATTTTTATTTGACAAAGTTTCAGAAAGATAATTTTCTAAGAATAAATCAACTTCTTTTTGCTTATTAGCTAAATTTTGAGTAAATTTTTTATCTGAGAAATAATTATATAAAATTTCATTTTCAAGTTCATAGTTAAGGTCGTCAATATCATTTCCAAAATAAAACCAAAGTATGTTTGAATATAATAATTGATCACCATACTCTCTTAAAATTGCATTTTGAATGATGGGACCTGTTCCTTTGTATCCTAAATTGATAACTCCTTGATCATTTAATTTTTTTCTCAAGTTTCCTGAGATAGTATCTTCTTGATTTACGCACGAGCCGTGAACGAAAGAGTCTCCAATAAGCAGCAGCTGTATTTTTTTCTTTTCCCATTCACTGTCAGGATTATTAAAACCATGCCTATCGCTCTGATAAATTGAAAAGTAACCATTTTCATTGCAATGGACAGTTTTCTTTTTAGAAATTCCTGCGAGAGTAAAAATATCATTTGAAAAGTTGAGAAATTGAGATGGATGAACTACGACAGTAGTATCATCATTTTTTTGTTTTAATTCACTGTATATTTCATATCTTGATCTTTTATCAAATTCTCTACCTTGATTTTTCGCAATCTTAGCTCTTTGGTTAGTCAATGAGTTTTCACTAAAAAAACCCGCTTGAAGAAACCCTTCAAAAATATAGAGACTGCTAACAATTGAAATAGATACTATAAAGAGAATTAATTTTATTTGTGAATTTAAATAAAAAGAAATAAGAGAAAATAATAATAAAAAAATACCAATTATATAGTATGGTTGATAATAGTTACTTTTATTACCTAATAAAATAACTTCAGAGCGATAATAAATATAAATTAATAACAAAGAGGACACAATTAGCAGTGTGTAAGAAAATATTTTTGAATAATTCATTCAAACTTTTAAGGTCTAATAATTTTAAAACTTCTGTATATTAACTTTAGACTATTAAGTATAACGCTTAGAGAAACTAGAAAAATGTATGATAATAAAGTTTTTAAGTTAACATTTTCTTTTCTGGATAATTTATTTTGATCATTTAACGTGGTTTTTTCGTCAGTGTAATCTTTTCTTACTTCACTTTTCAAACCACATAGCCTTCCTAATTCGTTATTTAAAGCAATTTTATAACTAATATCATATAAAGTTTTAGCTGGAAAATTTAGCTTTCGATTATTATATGTCTCGGGCAGAAAACAACAAATTATCACTGTACTAGCTTTCCCAATGTCAACACCGTGAACAGTTGCATTTGAAAAGAAATAAATTTCTCCTTCATTCCCTGTTGCCTTGTGAGACATCCTATTAAAGTGCCTTGGATTTAATTTTTCTAATGATTTACCAAATTTGTATCTAAATTTATGACTACCTTCTATGAAGGCAGTAGTTGCTGTTTCATCATCAATTTTATTGAGTAAAATTGTTAAGGAAAATGCATTTGGATCATCTTGATGCCAACCAACAAATTTTGAATTTTTATCAGCATATCTCATTGTTAAATTGTTTAAAATATAATTTTTGCCAGTGAAGTTTTCTAAAATCTTTTTTATTTCACTTATGCTTAATAACTTATTCAAGAAAATATCTAGTTCTTCATCAACTCCAATTATATTTGTGCCTATTGTTCTAAAAAAAGTCTTTTCTGAAAAATCATTACGATAAATATTAGAGTTATCATTTTTTAACTCTGTGAAAGGAATAATATCATTGCAGCTTGATATCATCTTGCATTTACTGTTTAAAAAATTTATTTCTTCTTTATCTAAAAATAAGTGGCTTCTAGTAAAACCATTTCTTCGTATTTCTGAAATAATATCTTCTACATTTTCTAGTTTCATATTTGTTTACTAAAATGTTTAGTCTAATTTATATTGAGCTTTGTAGTTCATATCAATATTTTTTTCTTGACGATTCTTATGCATTATAAAATTTTCAATGATTAGTATATCTATATTTGTCCCCATAAAACATTTAAATGCATCAGAAGGGGAATTAACTATGGGTTCTCCTCGTATATTAAAAGAAGTGTTTACTAATAAAGGGCAGTTTTTAAATTCATTAAATTTCGATATCAATTTGTGAAATTTTGGGTTTGTATCTTTATGCACTGTTTGAATTCTTGCGGAATAATCAACATGAGTCACAGCTGGTATATTTGATCTTGGTATGTTTAATTTTTCTATACCAAATAGTTTTTTTTCGTCATCGGTCATTTCAATAGTTTTATCTTTTCTAATATTAGTAACAAGTTGCATGTATGGACTATCCACATTTAAATTAAACCAATCCTCAAGGTTTTCTCTCAATACCGATGGTGCAAATGGTCTGAATGACTCTCTAAACTTAACTTTTAAGTTTAGATCTTTTTGCATTTTCTTAGAAGTAGGGTCAGCTAAAATTGATCTATTTCCAAGAGCTCTTGGTCCAAATTCCATTCTACCCTGAAACCACCCAAGTATCTTTCCTTTACTTAGTTCTTCAGCTGATAACTCTATTAACTTTTCCTCTTCAAGTTTTTCATAATTTGCCCCTATTTTTTTTAAATCTCTCTCGATTATGTCATTGTTATAAGATGGACCTAAATATGAACCTTTCATGCTATCTTTTAATGATTTTTTTCTTTCATTCTCTAATTCATTAAACCAAATAAGTAATGCTGCACCTATCGCACCACCTGCATCTCCTGCAGCTGGCTGTATCCATATATTTTCGAACAAACCTTCTTTCAAAATTTTACCATTTGCCACACAATTTAGAGCTACTCCACCGGCTAAGCATAAATTTTTTATTTGATATTCGCGAGAAATTGATCGAGTAATTCTTAACATTATTTCTTCTGTTACAACTTGAATTGATGCAGCAACATCCATATGAAACTGACTTAACTCTGATTCACTGCTTCTTACTTTTTTTCCAAATAATTTAGAAAATTTATTATTGGTCATAGTCAATCCAATTGTGTAATTAAAATAAGTCATATTTAATCTGAAAGATCCGTCTTCTTTTAAATCCATTAAATTATTAATAATTAAATCTTTGAATTTGGGAGTACCGTATGGTGCTAGGCCCATCACTTTATATTCACCACTATTAACTTTAAACCCAAGATAATAAGTAAAAGCAGAATATAAAAGTCCTAAAGAATGAGGAAATTTCATTTCTTTTAAAATGCTGATCTTGTTATTCTCTCCTTTGGCTATTGTCGCAGTTGCCCATTCTCCTACGCCGTCCATGGTGAGAATTATTGCTTCATTGAAAGGTGAAGGATAATAAGCACTAGAAGCATGACTCAAATGATGATCAGAAAAATAAAGCTTATCGGCAGAAAAATTTTTATCTGTTTTTTTTAAATTTTTAATTAATAAATCTTTTAAAAATAATTTTTCTCTTAAAACTACTGGCATTGCTGTTGAGAATGATTTGAAGCCAAACGGCACAGAACCTACATATGTTTCTATAAGCCTCTCAAATTTAAGAAATGGCTTATCATAAAAGATAACGTGGTCAATCTCAGAAAGGCTTATATTTCCCTCACTTAATACATATTTTATAGATAAATCGGGATAATCAGAATCGTGTTTTACTCTAGAAAATCTTTCTTCTTGGGCTGCCGCAATAATTTCACCATCAATAACTAAACAAGCTGCGCTATCATGATAAAAAGATGATATACCTAGTATAGCTGTCATGTTATTAAAATAATGTATAAATAAATGGCGCTACGGCGGAACCTTGGCTTAAAACTATTAACCCACCAAATACCACTAACAAAATAATAATAGGAAGCATCCAGAATTTTTTTCTTACTTTAAGAAAGTTCCATAGTTCTTTTAAAAATAACATAATACTTTTTCTTAAAATTGATTTTTTAAAGAAGACTCATTTTTTTCACTTTTTATCCAATAAGTTTTGGCATGTCTGTCAATCTTTATTTTTAAAAGATCTTTTTTAAATAATTTAAAAATTAATCCTGTTGGCATAATTGTTAAGGCATAAATTAAAAACATAATAATCATAGATACTATGGAACCAACTTTCTTTCCAAAAATAAACCACAAATTATTAAATTTATCTAAAATATTTGGAATTAAAATTGCAGTTAAAAAAAAGAATAATGAAATAATTCCTAACGTTAATATGAATGAATCTTTGAAAAAAATAAA
>MDTD01110773.1_pt1 | contig 14355 bp, 16 predicted proteins | sample 811221 | NCBI WGS metagenome assembly MDTD01 (sample SAMN05326646, study PRJNA326480) | marine metagenome | isolation source: seawater | place: Pacific Ocean: South West | collected 2011
TTTATGCTGTTTTTTAGTTAAAACTGCTTGTCCACCATTTCTTTTTACATCATCCATAATTTCTTGATCCTCAGTCGCAACAATTACTTCACCAATATTCGCCTCTTCTGCTTTCTTAAAAACATGTGAAATCATTGAAATGCCATTAATTTTTAATAACGGTTTACCAGGTAGTCTGGTAGCAGATAATCTTGAGGGAATTATAACTAATGTTTTCATTGGTCTTTTTTTATTAATCACTACAATATAAACAGAGGCAAAATTGTACAATAAAATATATAAGCAATTCTTAGTTTTAAGTGTTATACGTTCAAAATAATTTTTAATATAATGGATTCTTTTGAAATAAATAAAATTGTAGCTGCAGTTCTATTGGTTGCTCTTATAATAATTGGTATTGGAAAGCTTTCCAACATCGTATTTTATGTAGAAAAACCAAAAACACCAGGTTATGCAGTAGAGGTAGAACAAACAGTTACATCAATTTCACAGTCTACCTCTGAAGCAGTTGAAGAAAAAGTAGATATAGCTGCTTTAATGGCAATGGGTGATTTATCTGCTGGTGAAAAAGTATTTAAAAAGTGTGCTGCTTGTCATTCAATCGCCAAAGGTGGTAAACATGCAATTGGTCCAGCTCTATATAATGTAGTTTCTAGAAAGGTCGGTTCTTTAAACGATTATAAATATTCAAGTGCACTCGCAGAATACGATAAGGAGTGGACTTTCGAGGAATTAAATGGTTATTTAATAAAACCAGCGAAGTGGATTAAAGGAACAAAAATGTCCTTTGCTGGATTAAGAAAAGAAAAAGATAGAGCTTCAGTAATTTTATATTTAAATCAAAACTCTGACAATCCTTTACCGTTACCTTAATTTTCCGAAACAATATAATAATATAGATTTTTGAACATGGACTCTATTAAGAGCTTGCTGCCACACTTTTGATTGTTTGCTAGAAAATACTTTTTCATCTACCTCTGAGCCTCTCGGTAAGCAGTGAAGAAAAATGCAATTTTTTTTTGCATAACTCATTAATTTTTTATTAATCTTGAATTTTTTAAAACTTTTTAATTTCCTATTTTTATTAACCTTATCATTCATTGATATTACTTTATCTGAAAAAATGACATCTACTCCTAAAGCAGCTTTTTTTGGGTCATTACCAATTAAAATTTTATTTTTATTTTTTTGAATATAATTAACAATATTTTTTTTTGGTTGGTAATCTTTAGGACAGGCAATATTTAGTTTAAATGAAAATTTTATAGATGCGGCAATTAATGAATTTAGAACATTATTGGAGTCACCAATCCAAGCAACACTTAATGATGAAATTGGTTTTTTTTTTATTTCTTCAATTGTAAAAATATCAGATAAAATTTGGGTAGCATGTGAACTCGGACTTAATCCATTGATAATTGGTATCGATATATATTTTTTAAACTCTTCTAACTTTTCGTCACTGTCTGTTCTGAACATAAAAGCATTACCAAAATTTGACAAAATTTTTGCGGTATCTTCAATGCTTTCACCCCCTTTTGACAAATGCAGTTCATCTGGCCTCAATGTAATAGTGCTTCCACCCAATTGCTTGATTGCTAGATAAAAACTTAATCTAGTTCTCAAACTAGATTTTTCAAACATTTGAATTAATAATTTTCCTTTTAAGGGAGCTCCTTTGTCAACTTCAAGATTATTTAATTTTTTTCTGGCTTTTTTTCTTTTTTTTGCATCAACTATAATATTTCTAAGATCTTTAGCTGGAATATCTCTTAAGTTTATAAAATGTTTCATGTCACTTTAATTCTGAGCAAACTTTATTGATGATTCTTAATGCCTGGTCTATCTCATTTTTTTTAACATTTAGTGGAGGTAAAATACGAATAACATTTTCAGCAGCTCGTATTGTCAACAATCTGTTGTCCATTAGTTTTTTTATAAAAGTTGTTTGATCCTTGTGGAGTTGAATTCCAATTAATAGACCTCTTCCTCTAATCTCCCTTATAATACTGGGATACTTTTCCTTTATTTTATTTAAATTTGAAAAAAAGTAATTTGATAAATTTTTAATATTGCGTAAAAATTTTTTACTAGAAACTATGTCCATAACGGTATTACCAACGGCCATAGCTAACGGATTACCGCCAAAAGTTGAACCATGAGTTCCCGGAGTCATGCCTTTGGCAACCTTTTTGTTCATTAAAACTGCTCCGATAGGAAATCCACCCCCAATACCTTTAGCAATCGGAACAATATCAGGTTTAACTTTAGACTTTTCAAAGGCAAAAAAATCACCTGATCGTGAAATTCCACATTGAACCTCGTCTAAAATAAGTAATATATTTTTTTTATTACATAGTTTTCTCAATTCCCTCAAACACCAGTCTGGTATAACTTTAATACCTCCTTCTCCCATAATAGTTTCAACCATTATTGCAGCAGTATTTTTGTTGATTTTTTTTTTTAAAGACTTGTGACTTCCAAAAATAAAATGATCAAATCCAGTAACTTTTGGTCCAAATCCCTCTGTCATTTTTTTTGAACCACTTGCAAAAATTGCTGCTATCGTTCTGCCATGAAATGAATTTTTAACGCACAAAATTCTATTTTTTTTAGGTTTTCCAATAGAGTAAAAATATCTTCTAGCAACCTTTATAGCAGCTTCAGTGGCCTCTGTTCCTGATGATTGAAAAATAACAAAATCTGCAAATGTTTTTTCACACAACTTTTTAGCTAATTTTTCTCCCTCAGGAATTTGGAAAGCATTTGACACATGCCATAGTTTTTTAGATTGATCTCTAATAGTTTTAATCAACTTTGGGTGAGCATGTCCTAGAGAGTTTACTGCAATACCACTAACAAAATCTAAATATTTTTTTCCATTAGTAGAATAAAGATATGAACCTTTGCCATATTTGAAGGAGATTTTTTTTCTATTGTAGTTTTTTGCTAAATAACTCATAATTTTTTATTTTATAAACTTTCTATAAACTTAATAATTAAATACAAGTTAGGATTGTATATTAACTTCAGTTGTTTTTGATTATTACTGTGCATAACTTAAATAATCTGCTTGTTTATTTTTTTTATTATATCAGTATATTGTGTAGTTAAATAATTTTAACACAAAATGTAGCTATTATGAGTTGGACAGACGAAAAAGTTGCAAAATTGAAAGAGCTGTGGGGCAAAGGCAATACGGCAAGTCAAATTGCAGAGATTATAGGGGGAATTAGCAGAAACGCAGTAATTGGTAAAGCTCATAGGTTAAACTTATCGGCGAAAATAAAAACTAGAGCAGCAATCTCAAATCAAGACTTTGATTACTCTATGAAGGAAAAGAATCCAACTTCTAGACGAGGTCGAAAAAATAAATTTAAATCATTAATAATTGAGAAAGATTTTGAGCCTGAAAATCCTAAACAATTAGAAGAATTAGATGAAAATTCATGTAAATGGCCTATTGGACACCCAGATGAAAAATCTTTTTATTTTTGTGGAAGATCATCATTAAAAGATTTTTCTTATTGCAAACTTCATTTGCTTTATGCTTATCAACCAAAAGGTAAAAAAGAAGAGCCAGTTAATAAAGATGAAATTCCAGAATTTATTGGAAAAAAGATTAAAACTGCTTAAGACAATTTCTTAAATAAAAGTAATTATTATTTTTTTTTTTGAATACTCACCTCCATCCTTCCACATATAAGAATATTTTTCAACTTCTTGGTCAAAATATCTTTTACTTGGGATACCTATATCTGAATTAGTTTTATATTTTCCAGTTTTTATATTATCGTATTTTAATAGTCTCAATTGGTCCTCTGTTAATAATGGTGAAGGAAAAAGCTGAAATATCTTTGCAGAAATAACTGCTATTGGAAGTGGAAAAGGAATTAACAATCTTTTTTTTTCGATTGATCTAAGTAATTTTTTTAAGATTGATTTAAACGATAATGTTTCTGGACCAATACACTCAATTATATTTGAATTTATATTTTTTGTAATCACACCAAAAATTACATCCGTCAAATCAGAACAATGTATTGGCATAAATTTTGTTTCACCGGAGTAATATAAAGGAAAAAATGGGAGTCGATTTAGTAAAGTCATAAAGTTTGTAGTAAAATTATCATCTACTGAATAAACTATTGATGGTCTTAAAATCGTAGCTAATGGAAAATTGTTAAGTATATTTTTTTCTCCCTCAAGTTTACTTTTTGCATAATTGCTATCTTTTGCTTCATTAATACCTAAAGCAGATACATGCACAAAATTCTTTAAATTGTATTCTTTACTTAATTTAGCTAAAGCAGCTGGAAATAATGTATGAATATTGTGAAAAGTACTTCCTTTTTTTTCAAAAAGAACTCCAATTAAGTTAATACAAATATCGGCATTTTTAAAAAGTTCCCTGATTTTTTTTTCCTCATAAATTTTAGCCTCAACTATTTCTAAAAAACCAGCATTTGCCTGGGTTTTTATTATATAGCTTTTTTGATGTATGTTTCGTGTTACTACAGTCACCCTTATATTGTTTTTAGTTAATTTTCTTATTAAGTGTCTGCCGATTTGACCACTCCCACCAAAGATTAGACAATTTTTTGCTTTCATATATAAATATTTATAAAATGAATATTGATATTAAAGTTCACCAAAATGATTTACCAGATGATTTAAATTTAGGCAATGTAATTGCAGTGGATGGAGAATTTATGGGTTTAAATGTCCGAAGAGATCCACTTTGTTTGATTCAGCTTTCATCAGGTAATTCTGATGCACATATAATTCAATTAAATAGATCAAATTACAAAGCTCCAAATTTGGTCAAAATATTATCAAATGAAAAAATAACTAAAATTTTTCACTATGGTAGAGCAGACATTGCATACATTAAGTATTATCTAAAAACAGACACAAAAAATATTTTGGATACAAAAATTGCCTCAAAATTAGCTCGCTCTTACTCAGACAATCATTCTTTAAAAACCTTAATCAAAGAATTTATAAATATCGATATAAGTAAACAATTCCAAAGTTCAGATTTTGGAGGGAAGCTAACACAATCTCAATTAAAATATTGCGCTAATGATGTGATTTATCTTCATAAAATTCACCACAACCTCAATGAAATACTTAAAAGGGAGAATAGATTAGAACTATATAAAGATTGTCTTAAATTTTTAAAAACAAGAGTCGAACTTGATCTTGCACTTTTTAAGGAGGATATATGGTCTCATTAGTAAAAAAAAGAAAAGCTAAATTAATAGCACATCAAGTAATTAACTTAGAAATAGAAGCATTAAAATTATTAAAAAAAACAATAAATAATAATTTTGAAAAAGCTGTTAATGCAATAGTTAATTGTCAATCTAAAATTGTGTTATGTGGAGTAGGAAAAAGTGGATTGATTGCGTCTAAAATTGCTTCTACTATGTCTTCAGTGGGAAGTCCTGCTTTTTCACTTTCTGCTAATGATTGTTTGCATGGAGATTTGGGAAGTATCTCAAAAAGAGATCTTCTAATATTAATTAGTAATTCTGGAAAATCAAAAGAACTTTTACCAATAATTAAATTTGCGAATAGAAACAAAATTAAACTAATTGGAATTGTGTCAAAAAAAAATTCATCATTATATAAAGGGGCTGACATTCAGATTCTGCTTCCTGAGGTAAAGGAAGCTGGCTTAGGAATTGTTCCTACATCTAGCACAAGTATCCAGCTTGCAATTGGAGATGCATTAGCTATTGCAGCCTTAAATAAAAAAAGATTTAGCAAATATGATTTTTCAAAACTTCATCCTGGTGGAAATTTAGGAAAACAATTAAAAACTGTTGAAGACCTTATGGTAACAAAAAACAAGATACCATTTATAAATGAAAATAAAAACTTGATAAGTGCAATTAAAATTATCACTTCAAAGAAGCTTGGTGTATTAATTGCTAAAGACAAGAATGGATGTACCAAAGGGATTTTAACAGATGGGAATATTAGAAACCTTAGATTAAAAAATCATGATCTAGCTAGAACTTTAATTAAAAAAGTAATGACAAAAAGACCTATTTCAGTAGTTCCAGATACTTTGGCTGCTAAAGCACTTAGAATCATGAATGAAAAGAAGATTACTTCTTTGTGCATTCATAAAAAAAATAATATTCGTAAAACAATTGGATTAGTTCATATACATCATTTGTTAGATTCAAATATTGAATAAATGAATTATAAAACTTTATTTCAAGTTATCTTGATTATAATAGCTTTTGTTTTATCATTATTTTTTTATGTAGAGTATTTTCATAAAAATGGAAGCTTAAAGAAAACTCAAACAAAAAATATTACTCCAGTAGATAAACAGGATTTATCAAGTGGAAATACCGTCAAAGAGATTTTATATGAAAGTTTTGATAATAATGGAAATAAATATATAATTAAGTCAGACTTTGGGACATTTAATGATGAAAAAAAAGAAGAAATTCTTATGACAAACGTTAAGGCAACAATAAGTTTTAATAATGGGACAGTTATGAATCTCAAATCAGAAAGGGCAAAATATAATACTGTGAATAATGATACATATTTTTTTAATTCTGTTGAACTTAAGTACTTAAGCCATTTAATAAATTCAAATAATATAGACATACTTTTTGAAATGAACAGGCTTGAAGCATATAACGATTTAGTCTATAGAAACCCGGATATTAAATTATCAGCGGATAAAATTGAATTTGATTTGTTATCAAAAAATACAAAAATTTTTATGTTTGATGACTCTAAAGTAAAGATTATAAGTAATTAATATGGCAATAATTAAAAAATTTCGGATTAAATCATTCAAAGAAAAAAAACCTATCATAAAATTAGAAAATATTTCTCTCTCTTTTAAAAATAGAAGTGTTCTAGAGAATATAAGCTTTAATTTAAATCAAGGTCAAATTTTAGGCTTGTTAGGACCCAATGGTGTTGGAAAGTCAACAATCTTTAATATAATTACCGGTTTATTAAAGCCAAATCATGGGTCATTAATTATAGCTGGTGAAAATGTTATAAATTATCCGATAGCCTCAAGATCTAAAAAGTTTAAAATTGGTTATGTTCCTCAATATGGAGGATATTTTCATGATCTTACTTTAATTGACAATCTAAAAGCTATTGGAGAAATACAAATACCTGATTTAAAAGAAAGAAATACAAAAATCGACTCTATTATTTCTCAGTTTGAGTTGGACTCAGTTGCTAATGTTGCTGCAAAATTTTTATCAGGTGGACAAAGAAAAAAGTTAGTAATTGCACTTGCTTTACTTGGTAGTCCAAAAGTTTTACTTCTTGATGAACCATTTGCAGCACTAGATGTGCTTACAATAAGAATGCTTAAAGAATTAATTGTTAACCTTCAAACACAAACTAATCTGAGTGTCTGTATTTGTGACCACCAGGCAAGAGATTTGTTATCTTGTGTTGATGTTGCAATTATACTTTCAAATTGTAAAATAATTGCAAAAGGGACTCCCTCTGAATTAGTTCGAAACAGTAAAGCTCAAACAGCTTATTTTGGTGACTCTTTTAGATTAAGCTAATATGAGTAACGCAATTATCGTCAAAAAAAAGATAAATCCATTTAATAATACAATCAGTGTTAGTGGTGATAAAAGTCTTTCTATTAGATGGGCTCTGCTAGCGTCACAGGCCAAAGGGAAATCTAAAGCTTTTAATTTACTTAATTCATTAGATGTTTTGAGCACTTTAAATTCTCTTAAAATTCTTGGAGTAAAAGTTAAGATTAAAAAAAAATATTGTGAAATTGAAAGTAATGGAATAAATACTTTTAAAAATGACAAAAGAGTTACTATTAATGCGGGTAATTCAGGCACATTTAGTAGACTGATTCTTGGTCTTCTTATTCACCATAACAAAATTACTAGAGTGATAGGAGATAAAAGTTTATCAAAAAGAGATTTTTCTAGAGTTATTACTCCATTAAAAAAATTTGGTGCCAACTTTAAATATAATTCTAACCATAAATTACCTATTGAGGTTTTTGGGACATCTAATGCAAAACCCATAATCTATCATGAAAAAAAAGGATCAGCACAATGTAAAAGTGCTGTCATGTTGGCTGCTCTCAATACTAAAGGGCAAACTATTATTAAAGCAAAAAAATCAAGAGATCATACAGAAATATTATTTAAATATCTTAAAATTCCAATGAAACTAGATAAAAAAAAAAATTTTGATATTATTAAGATTGAAGGTAAAAAACAATTTTCTGGATTTAACTACAACATACCGTCTGATATAAGTTCAAGTGCTTTTTTTATAGTTTTAACTATTTTGTCAAATAACTCCAAATTGATTATAAAAAATGTGAATATTAACCCAAGTAGAGTTGGGGTTATAACAATTCTTAAAAAGATGGGAGCTAAAATTACTTTTGAAAACAAAAAAATTTACATGGGGGAAAAAATAGCTGATATAAAAGTTCAAAGTACTAAAAATCTTAAATCAATTAAATGTCCACAATCTTTAAATTCCCAGGCCATAGATGAGTTTTTGATAATTTTTCTTGTAGCAGCTAAAGCTAAGGGTGTTTCATTTTTTAAAGGTTTGGCCGAATTAAATGAAAAAGAGAGTCCTAGATTAAAATTAGGATCGAAAATTCTAAATATGATGGGTGTAAAAAATATTGTCACTAAATCTAGTATTAAAATTTATGGGGATCCAAATCTTAGAATTAATCGTAAAATTGAGGTCAAAAATTACTTAAAAGATCATAGAATATTTATGATGAGCATGATTGCCGCCCTAAGTATTGGGGGCTATTGGAAGTTATACGACCCCGAATGCATAAAAACATCTTTTCCAAATTTTTTAAATTTAGTTAAAAAAATTCAAAAAAACCACAAATAATCAATATTTTAAGGGAAAAATACCTAAAAAAATTCTACCTTGATTAATATAATAATATTATCTAAAAGGGCCTGCTTAAAATAATTAATAATGGAAATTTATAAAGACTTAACAAACCCTGTATCGAAAGAATTCGAGAAGCTGCTCAATAGCCAATTATCAAAAACTCAGATTGAAGAAGGTAAAATTATAGAGGGTAAAATCAATAAGATTACAGAAAAATTTGTTTTTTTATTTGTTGAAGGTCTAAAAAGTGAGCCTGTGCTTGATATTAATGAACTTAAAAGTATGGGATTAAATGATAAAATTAAACTTGGTGAAAAGATATCTGTACTACTAGAAAAGATAGAAGATAAAAATGGTGAAGTTCTTGTATCAGCCTCTAAAGCTCAAAAAATAAAAGGCTGGGATAAGCTAGTCGAAGCCTACGAAAAAAATGAACCTATAATGGGTAAGATTACTTCAAAATGTAAGGGTGGTTGTATTGTAGAGCACATAGATACCGGTTCACTTATGTTTTTACCTGGATCACAGATAAGTGATAAGCCATTAAAAGATATCAGTCACTTAATGAATGAGCCACAGAAATTTGCTTTGATAAAATTAGATAAAGTAAGAGGTAATGCATGTGTTTCTAGAAGAGAAATAATTTCATCATTTAAAAAAGAGGATAAAGCAAAAATAATCGAAAAATATAAAGTTGGGGACATAATCAAAAATGCTGAAGTTAAAGGCTACAGCTCTTTTGGTTGTTTTTTTAATGTAAATAATGAACTTGATGTCTTAGTTCATTTACAAGAAATCTCGTATTCAAGAGTAAATCATCCAGATGAAGTTTTTAATATCGGTGAAAAACATGATTTAAAAGTAATTTCTGTTGATAAAGAAAAATTACAAGTTGGATGTTCAGTAAAACAATTGTCTCCAGATCCTTTTGAGCATATTGAAAATTATGAACTGAAAAAAGTTTACAAAGCCAAAGTAGTAAAAATCATGGATTTTGGTGCATTTTGTGAGTTAGAACCAGGACTAACTACTTTGCTTCATTCTAGTGAATTGAGTTGGACAAAAAAAAATATTTCAGCAAAGAAAATGTTTAAAGTTGGGGATGAAATTGATTGTGTTATTACAGAGATTGATAAAGAAAAAAGAAGGGTTGCAATTTCACATAGACTTACTCAGGAGAATCCTTTCAACTTAATTGAACAAAAATATCCGGTTGGTACAATAGTAAATAGTGAAGTTGTAAGTAAAAATGAGTATTCATTATTTGTAAAAGTTGAGGATTTAGAAGTTGAGGCTTTTTTACACTGTAATGACCTAACATATCTTAATAATGCAGAGGAAGAGTTAACAAAATTTAAAAAAGGTGACAAGATCAAAGTCAAGATACTTGAAATTAAAACTGCTGAGCAAAAAGTAAGAGTGGGATTAAGACAAACTCAAGCTGATCCATTTGATTGGTTTAAAGATAAAAAAATTAATCAAACAATTACTGTAAAAATCATCTCAACTGATAACAAAGGCTTAATTGTCAGACCCATTGGATGTGACATGGATTTTAATATTAAAAAGTCCCAAATAGCAATTAACGTAGCTGATGCTAGGCCATCTAGATTCACTGGTGGAGAAAAAATTGATTGTGCCATTTCTGAATTGGAGTTTGATAAAAGAAAAGCATCACTCAGTATCAAATTGCTAGAGGAAATTGAGAAAAAAGAAGCATTAAAAAAATATGGTGCCGAAGGATCTGGTAAAAATTTACCTTTTTCTTCTCTGTCAGAGGATTTAAAAAAGAAAGAAAAAACAAAAAAATAAACTTAATACAATAAAAAAATTGGCTATTGTAAAATCTAAGCTTCTAAAACAATTATCGGAAAACTATCCAAATTTTCTCAAAAAAGATTTAGAAAAATTTGTAGACATTATACTTAGTGAAATTAAGAGAACTTTAAAACGAGGTGAAAGAGTCGAATTAAGAGGATTTGGTGTTTTCTCAACAAATATTCAAAAAGCTAGAATTTCACGAAATCCAAAAACTGGCGAAAAAGTAAATACACCTGAAAAAAAAACAATTCACTTCAAAATGTCTAAAGACTTGTTTAAAAAGTTGAATAATGAAAATGAATAAAATTTTTGTTGCATGTGATAGTACTAAAATTTCAAAAATTAAGGAAATAATTAAAAAAACGCAAAATTCAAAAATTAAATTTGGCTATAAATTTGGATTAGAATTTTTAAATTCTAAAAAAGGAAGAAGTTTTGTATCAAAATTAAAAAATCAGATTATTTTTGCAGATCTTAAAATTCACGATATTCCAAATACTTGTGCGTCTACAATAAAGGCAATAAAAGATTTAAAAGTAGATTACTTAACTATTCATATAAGTTCTGGATTACAGGCGCTAAAATCTGCTAAACGAGTCTCTGGTAAAATTAAGTTAATAGGTGTTTCAGTTCTAACATCTCTTGATAACAATGCCTTACGTGAAATTGGGTTTAATAAAAATGTAAAAAAATTAGTTCTCCATCAGGCCAGATTAGCAAAAAAAGCAAATTTAGATGCTATTGTTTGTAGTGCACAAGAAGTAAATATTGTGAAAAAAATATTTAAGAAAGAAATTATTACACCAGGAATAAGACTTGGTTCTAAAAAATTTGATCAAAAAAGAATTTTAACTCCAAAACAAGCATATAAAAATGGAAGTGATTGGCTTGTTATTGGAAGGCCTATAACTAGAGGAAATATCCAAAAAAATATAAAAATATTAAATGATCATTTAAGGTAATGATCTTAAAATCAAAAATATGCGGCATCTCTGACACTGATACGTTATATTATATTACTAATCACGATAATCCTCCACAATTTGTTGGTTTTATAGTTAATTACCCAAAATCAAATAGATACGTTGAATTAAAAAAATTAAAAGAATTATTAAAGATTCAAAAAAATAGTTCTTTTTATGTGGCAGTGCTTGTAAATCCCAACCATGATATTCTTGAGAAGATTAAAGATTTACCTTTTGATTACTACCAGCTTTATGACTGTGATCCAATTAAAACTAAATTAATTAAAGAAAAATATAAAAAGAAAATTATTACAGCAATAACTGTATCAAATAAAGAAGATGTAATGAAACATAAACTTTTTTTAGATATGACAGACATTTTTTTGTTTGATAGCAAAGGATATGAAAAAAGTATGTCATTTAATCTATCTTTAATTAAAAATTTAAATTTAAACAAAGAGATAATGATAGCTGGCAATATTCAAATAAATGATAACCTTGAAAATTATAAAAAAATAGCAGATATTGTTGATATATCTGGTGGATTAGAAACCGCTGGATTAAAAGATATTTCCAAAATAGAAATTTTCTTAAATAAAATTAAAAATTTTAAAAATGAGACTTAAAAAAAATATACCCCTAATTGATCAGCACGATAAATATGGTTTTTGGGGTGGAAAGTTTGGTGGTAGTTTTATTCCCGAAACTCTTAAAACACCAATTGAGGATTTGACTATTCAATTTGAAAAATTAAGAAGAAATAAAAAATTCATAGAAAAGAGAGATTTTTATTTTAAAAATTATGTAGGTTCCCCTACATCATTTATTAAATTAGAGAATTTATCTAATTATTTAGGTGGTGCACAAATTTGGGCAAAAGTAGTTTCTGAAGCAAACGGTGGAGCCCATAAAATTTATAACGCTACTGTCCATGCATTGATATGTAAGGCTATGGGGAAAAAATATATTATTGGTGATACTGGTGCGGGATATGCAGGTAAAATGTTAAGTATGGCTGCAAAAAAATTCGGTCTTAAATGTAAAATATTTATGGGTGCTAAAGATATTAAAAGACAAAAACCGAATTGTGATGCAATGAAAAAAAATGGTGCTGAAATCGTGCCCGTTTATTCTGGAAGTCAAACTTTGGTGGATGCTGTGAGTGAATGTATGAGATATTGGGTGTCTAACTGTGATAACACACATATGTGTGTTGGCTCTACAGTTGGACCAAATATTTTTGTAAAAATCTGTGGTTGGAGTACTGCGCAAATCTCAAGAGAGTTAAAAATCCAATTAATAAAAAAATTTAAAAAACTTCCAAAAAAAATTAAACTTATTAATTGTGTTGGTGGTGGTAGTTCGGCATATGGTTTTTGGAGTGAATTTATTGATTACAATAAAAAGCAAATTGAATTAATTGGTGTTGAGGCTGGTGGCCCGAGAAATTCTAAACTTCATGCTGCTCCTTTAAGCAAAGGGGCAAAACTAGGAGTTCTGCATGGAGCGGCAGCGTATTGTTGTCAAGATAATGAAGGTCAAATAAAAGAAACGGAATCAATTTCAGCTGGACTTGATTACCCATCAGTGAGTCCAATTCATTGCTTTTTAAAAGATACAAAAAGAGCAAGATATACATTTGCAACTGATGAAGAAGCTTTAGGTGCATATAAATTAGTAACTAAACATGAAAAATTAAATCCTAGTCTAGAACCAAGCCATGCTTTTGCAGAAGCAATTAAAATTGCTCCAAAACTAAGCAAAGATACAATTTGTATAGTAAATTCATGCGGAGATGCCAAAAAAGATAGAGATATATTGAAACAAAGATTGGGAAAATACTAATGAATGACTCTTTAATTCTTCAAACTTTTAGAAAAACTAAGAGTGAAAACAGACCTGCACTTCTTACTTATACAGTCGCTGGTGATAATAACAAAAAAAAATCACTTGAAATTCTTAAGTCAATTTCGAAATATGCAGATATTTGTGAGTTAGGTTTTCCACACAATACTCCAATTGCGGACGGTGGCCAAATTCAAACTAGTGCATATCGAGCGATCAAAAATGGAATTAAAATTAATGATGTTTTTTCAATTGTCAGTCAATTCAAAAAATTTAAGAAAAATAAACCAATTATTTTAATGGGCTATTACAATATGATTTACCAATACAATGAAAACAAATTTCTTGAAAAATGTAAAAAATCAAAAGTAGATGGACTAATCGTTGTAGATCTGCCTTTTCCTGAAAATAAAATCTTTTCTGCAAAATGTAAAAAAAGAAAAATTAATTTTATTCAACTTGTTTCACCCACAACATCGAAAAAAAGAATAAGGCAAATTATCAAAAGTTCTCATGATATGATTTATTACATAAGTATGTTATCAACTACGGGGGGAAAATTAAAAGTTTCTCCAAAAAAAATTTTGCAAGAATACTCAAAAATAAAAAAACTAAATAGCTACAAAAATGTAGTAATTGGTTTTGGTATTACCGAAAAAACCATAAATTCTCTCAAAAAAGCTGATGGATTAGTCGTTGGAAGTGCAATTTGTAAGGAAATTACAAACTCAATTAAAAAAAGACAAAATGCTGTCACAAATGTTACTAATGTAGTGAAAAGATTAAAAAATAAAATTAAATGAATTGGATAACAAAA
>MDTD01011796.1_pt1 | contig 14354 bp, 17 predicted proteins | sample 811221 | NCBI WGS metagenome assembly MDTD01 (sample SAMN05326646, study PRJNA326480) | marine metagenome | isolation source: seawater | place: Pacific Ocean: South West | collected 2011
TATTAATTAATGATAAAAACTCGGCCCATTTACTATCTTTCTTGAATTGGCCGCCTGATTGATAAGTAATAGTGCTACTAGTTATGTCTTTAATTCCTCTAGAAGCTACACACAAATGGTCAGCATCAATAATCAAAGCAACATCTTCAGTTTTGAGCACATCTTTCAACTCATTGAAAATTTGAACTGTAAGCCTTTCTTGCACTTGAGGTCTCTTAGAATAATAATTAACAATTCTATGCATTTTAGATAATCCAATGACATTCCCATTTGATATATAAGCAACATGTGCTTTACCAATTATTGGTAAAAAATGATGTTCACAATTTGAATAAAATTTTATGTCTTTCTCAACAATCATTTTATCATAGTCATATTTGTTACTAAATAATGATACAGACGGCTTATTCTTAGGATTCAATCCTGAACACATTTCTCTTACATACATTTTTGCAACTCTTAGTGGAGAGTCTTTTAGGCTATCATCAGTTAAATCTAATCCAAGTGTAGACATAATTTTTTCAAAATAATGTTTAATTTTTTGAATCTTTTCATCGTCACTGATATTAAATGCATCATTTCTTAATGGTGTGTCTATATCAACTGTATTATGATTATCAGTATCATCATCATATTGATTTTGGTCAATTTGAATAATTTCAAAATCTGAATCTGAAGAATTTTTTGCCATAAGACCTTAAAATTGTGTTAAAAATGTTTTGTTAATAGGATAAAATATCTCTTATTTTTTGATATTGAGTTAGTCATCCAAAGCTATAAACTACATAAATTTGGAATAGCGAAGCAATAATTAATAACAGAAATAAAAGGCAAACATGGAAGCACATATAAAAACAAATAAAGGCATCATAAAATTAAATTTATTTTTTGATAAAACACCAATTACCACAGCAAATTTTATAAATCTAGCAAAAAGAGGCTATTACGATAATCTAACTTTTCATAGAGTCATTGATGATTTTATGATTCAAGGTGGGTGCCCACTTGGTACTGGCACAGGTGGACCTGGCTATAATTTTCAAGATGAAATTCATAATGATTTAAAGCATAATAAACCTGGGATATTATCAATGGCAAATGCAGGACCAGGAACTAATGGAAGTCAATTTTTTATAACACATGTTGAAACACCATGGTTAGATGGTAATCACACTGTTTTTGGTGAAATAAAATCTGATAGTGATCTTGAAATTGTAAATTCAATTGCCAAAGGTGATATTATTGAAGGAATTAGTATAATAGGAGACACCAAGTTTGATAAATCAGTTAACGATTTAATTCAAACATGGAATGATATTATAGACAGTTAATACTAAAGTTAATCTTTAATAGATTCTTCAATATCTTCTTTAGCTTTTTTAAACTCTTTGACGCCTTTCCCTAATCCTTTAGCGAATTCTGGGATTCTTTTGGCTCCAAATAATACTAGAACAGCTAATAATATTATTACCCATTCCCATCCTCCTGCAAAACCTGCATATTGCATAATAAAATCCTTAATTATTTATTATATAATATAACTTAGATTGATTATGTATATGTAGGAATTAATAAAAAAATGGGAAAGTATAAGAAATTATTTATTTTACTTAGGTACTACGTTTTTGGCTACTGGACCTCTATCACTTTCGCCAAGTTCATACTCCACAGCTTGTCCGTCTTTTAAAGTTTTAAAACCGTCCATTAGTATACTACTCATATGTACGAAAAGGTCTTTTCCACCTTCTGCTGGTTCAATAAAACCAAAACCTTTTTGATCGTTAAACCATTTTACCGTACCTTTTAACGCGTCGCTCATCCGATTTCCTTTCTTATTAGATTATACAACGAAGGAATTTACACCTAAATTTGAATATTCAAAACCTTTTTTATTTTTTGCACCCTTTTTCAACTGATGACGTGCATTTTGAACCTTTGCTGCAACAAGAATCTGTTGCACAGCTATTAGAGCAACATGTCAAACTTATTACTCCATAAGTAAAAACTCCTAAAAATAAAAATTTCCATGCAAAATTAAGTTTGTCTTTTAAATTCATATCTTCTCCTAATATATTTAAAAAATTAAATTAAAGTATTAACTTATCAAATTTCAATGATTAAAGCAATTAATTCAATTATATCTAAAATATTATTTCCTCCATCAAAATTTAAATCTACTATTTCATTGTAATCATCATCATTTAATATCAATAAAGTCAAAGGCACTATATCAAGAATATTTAAAATTCCATCATTATTTATATCGCCCAATAAAATAATATCAATCACCATATTAATTAAATCATTTGGTCTGTTAATAGCATTTATTTCAATATTAAAGTCATAAATGTTATCTTGTAAAAAGATTGTTGTCGAAACTTCTTCATTTGCATTTATCGTAATTTGTTGGTTTGAAAACATTTGATTATCATGATCAAATATTTTACAGTCATATGTTTGATTAGCCCAACCTCTGTTAGCAAGATTTAGAGTGATTGAATCTTGTAATGATGTAACATAGTAATTATCAAAAAAACCCTTTACTTCCTCTACTTCAAACGAAAAAATATTTGGATATAGATTAGGAACTCTATCTGTTCTATAAATAGGTACCTGCAAATTATTTGACTCCTTAGCATTTAAATGCCATACAATTTCATCATCAGGACCGAGTTCTAAGACATTACCAGTTCTTCCTGCTGTGATTAATGTGTTACCATTTTTTAATCTATCACACTCTCCTCTAGATAAAGTTAATAAAGAGTCAGGGAGTATGTATTCCCATACTAATTGAGGGTTTTGTTCATTATCAAATTCGACTTCAACACATCTGGATAATTCGGGCACATTATCTCTTCCATTATCAAAAAAAATTAAATTTCCAGATTGTGTTATTTGAGCTGAATGTTGGTGTGAAAACCCAAAATCTTCGTCAAAATATATTTGGTCCATAAAATTTGGATCTCCAATTGACCAAATTATATCTTTGGTTTCATAATTTATAGCTGTAATACGACTTAAATTTCTTGCGGACAGATATACAATATTTGTATTTACATCATAAAATACAGAGTTAGAATGAGTCCAATCAAAATTTGGTGAACCTCCAAAATTCCACTGACTAACATATCTTTCAACCCAATGTGGATTATATTCATTTAAAGAAAAATAATCAAAAGTACTCCATTCCCATATAACATTTCCCAAAGAATCTAATTCTAAAATAGCATCTCCCATCCATGGTATCATACTAGGTAGATTATCTGGACACTCAGAAGGGCATGGATTATATCTTATATCAGCATAAAGCATAAAATAAGAGTTATCTCTTGGTTTATAAAAATGATGATGAATTGCATATTGGGATGGTGAATTAAATACGACATTACTATTTATATCAAATTCAAATCCAATTCCAGGCCCAAATCCAACTATATTACCATTTTCTAAAAATTGAGTTGCCCATATTCTTTCATTGAATGAACTTTTGTCTGCATACCAAATGGGTTCACCATTAAAGTCTAACCCAACTGAAAACCCTAAACTTTCGTAGTCAAGAATATTAATACCAGGCTGATATTGATTTAAATCCTGTACTAAAATATTTACATTTTCTGGATAATCTTCAGGTAATTCATTTGTATTAAAATTTAATGAATCATAAATGTGAACTAATTCACCGATTTCACTGTAACCAGCAACTTTCCACTGATAATTAGTTCCCCAATTTAAGTTTTCAACTAGAATAGAATTATCATTTGTTTGAAATTGTAATGTATCATCAGAAATTATATTTAATTCATAATATTCGCACTGAATTTGCGGCCAATTAAAAAAAACTTGAACATAATTTAAATTCGAGTCGTTTTCTGGTTTAAAAACTTGTGATAAATAAATGTTAAATAAACAAATTAGTGTTAAAATTTTTAATTGATTTTTCATATTATAATTTAATTTAAATTTTAGTAAAATTATTCTATATATTATTTTTTTGTTATAATTAAAAATACTAAATTTAATATTATAATAATTTAAATATTAAAAATTCACCTTGAAAAAAATATTCATTTTAGATACTAACGTTATATTGCATGACTATACATGCCTTCAACATTTTGAAGAAAATGATATAGTTATCCCAAATACTGTTCTTGAAGAATTAGATAGTTTCAAAACAGGAAATAGAGAAATAAATTATAATGCTAGAAGATTTTTAGCACAAGTTGATGATTTGCTAAACTCAAATTCTTTAAGTGCTAATACAGCATCACTTGGCAAAAAAAAAGGTAAGCTAATTCTTTCATTAAATCATAAATGGGAAAAAAAAGTAAAAGAGTTTTTTACTGAAGATACACCTGATCACAGAATAATCAGTTGCGCATACACTATCAAAAAACAATCAAAATATGAAACTATAATTGTTTCAAAAGATAGTGCACTTAGACTAAAAGCTAAAGTAATTGGTATTGAATCAGAAAATTATACTCACGATCAACTTGTTAATAATGAAAATCAAATTTTTAGTGGTTGCAGAATACTTAACAATGTTAATTCAAAAATTATAACATCATTTTATGATTCAAAAAAAATAAATACTTCAAAACTTAATGATTTAATTAAAAAACCGATACCTAATGAGCAGTTCATTCTTAAAAATGGATCAGCATCAGCTTTAATTAATTTTAATCATAAGATTAGTAAATACGAGATTGTTAAACCTTCATCTGCATTTGGAATAGTTGCTAGAAATGCAGAACAAATATTAGCAATTAATCTTCTTTTAAATAATGATTTATCTTTAACAACAGTCATGGGAAAAGCTGGCACAGGTAAAACTCTTTTAGCTTTAGCAGCTGCATTAGAAAATAAAAAATTGTATAGAAAAATTTATATTGCAAGACCAATCATCCCATTAAGCAATAAAGATATTGGTTACTTGCCGGGAGATATTGATGATAAAATTAACCCTTACATGCAACCATTATTTGATAACTTGAATGTGATTAAACATAATCTAAAAGATTCAAACAAAGTAAAAAACTTTGATAGATTAATTAATGAAAAGAAAATAGAAGTGATACCATTAGCTTATATAAGAGGAAGAAGTCTTCATGGAGTTTCAATTATTGTTGACGAAGCTCAAAATCTTACGCCTCATGAAATCAAAACAATTATTACTAGAGCAGGTGAAAAAACAAAAATTATATTTACAGGCGATATAAATCAAATTGATCATCCTTATTTAGATATCAAATCAAACGGTTTAACTTATTTGGTTGAAAGAATGAAAGGTCAAGAAATATTTGGACATATAACATTAACCAAAGGTGAAAGATCAGAATTGTCTGAAATTGCTAGTGAGCTACTTTGATTATCTAAGAAATTTATTTATGAGATTTCCAAGAAATCATGCCACCTCTAATATTTACAGCTTTTATATTGTTTTTCTTTAAAATATTTACTGCCTGAGCTGAACGACTTCCACTCAAACATATTGTATAAATTTCATCAAAATCAAAAGTTTTAATTTTTTCAATATTGTTATTTAAATCTGAAAGAGGTATACAAATTGAATTTTCAATATGACCTAAATCATATTCTTTTTTTGTTCTAACATCAATTATTCCAATTTTGTTGGTAGATTTAGAATCGCTAAGTTTAATTTTAACATCATTAGGTGATATATTTTTAACATTAAAACCAATGCCAAAATAAATTAAAATTATAACGAAAAATAAGCAAATAATTATTAATAATAACTCATTCATTCCAATAAATTAAAAAAAAATTGTAAAAGTTTAAATTTTTATTTGTAAATGATAATGAGTCTCAATTAAATTTAAGGGTTGAAATTGATAATGAGTCTCAATATCTGATACTTAAAATTTTAATTAATTAAAATAATAAAAGGAAAACAAACAAATGAAAAAACTATTAATAGCAACATTAATGTTTTGCTTTATATCAGCAGATGAATTCTTCGAGCCAACAACTAGCCTTGGTGGTTACGGTGAATTACATTTTGATATGGAAGCAAATGATGGTGATGGAAAACTAGATTTCCATAGATTCATCTTTTATATCAAACACCAATTTAGTTCAAAATGGTCAATGATGTCTGAGATTGAAGTAGAGCATAACATGGTAGGGTCATCTGATGCTTTAGGTTATAAAGGTGGTTACTTAGCAATGGAACAAGCTCACTTAAATTATTGGAATGGCACATGGGGTTTCAAAGGTGGTGTATTATTAGTTCCTGCAGGAATTATTAATGAATATCATGAGCCTCCAACATTTATGAGTGTTGAAAGACCAGAATATGCTAAATACATTATTCCAACTACATGGTTTGATAATGGATTTGCATTCTATGGTAAGATGGGCGATATTGGTTGGAACGTTACATTTACAGGCGATCTTGATGGTGACGACATTTCTAATGGTATCAGAAGTGCAAGAGAAAAAGGTCACTACTCAACAGCTTCTAATTGGACAAAAACCATTCAAGGTTCATGGACAGGTATGGAAGGTCTAAAAGTTGGTGGTTCAATGACAATGAATGACGCACCAAAAGATGACGGAACAACTGTTGGAGTAACATTAACTGAGTTTAATGGTACATATATGGCCAATAACATTTATGCTAGATTTGAATATGGTATGATTGATTATACAGATAATCCAGCAGGCGTTGAATCTTCATCTGGTTACTATGTTGACTTAGGTTATGATATTGGTGGTTTAGTTGGTTGTGGTGATGAATCAAATCTATACCTATGGACAAGAATGAGTACATATAATAGAGATGATGATGCTGATGGTAAAGATATAACACTAATGGGTGTAACATACAAACCAATGAACAATATTTCATTTAAATTTGAAACAGGAACAGCTGGTGACGATGATGTCATGAGAGTTGGTCTTGGTTATATGTTCTAAATTTGTAGTTTTTAGAAAGAGAGTTCTATTTTCAAATCTTAATATAAACATCTTTTCTCTCTTGATATATTTCTTTCTTTCTAACTACAATAATAATGAGCGTGGGAAACCACGCTCATTTAATTTTAAGTCATGATTAAACAAATATTATACATATCAATACTTCTATCTTTCGCAATTAATAGCGAAATAAAAGATAAAACTATTCAAGTTATAAACAATTTCTATGATATTGAGGTAGAAGTGTCTGAACATAAATTTAAAATCCCTAAAAAAATTAAAAGCTCAATACAATCTCAAATTAAACAAAAATTTTTCAGAGATCAGATATTTTATTGGAAAATAAAAGTTGGTGATAAACTTCATTATGCTCTGATGGATAATACTATTGGAAAATCTATGCCAATTACTTTCCTAATAATTTTTAATGAAAATAAAGAAGTTATACATTCTTCAATCATCAAATATAGAGAAGCATATGGTGGTGAAATAAGTGGGAAAAATTGGTTAAATCAATTCACAGGCATGAAGCAAGATTCACTATTTGTTTATGGAAAAGAAATAAGTGGAATTTCAGGAGCAACTCTTTCAGTTAAAAGTTTTACTAAAGGAATTAGTAAATTATCACTATTATTACCATATGTTATGTCAAAATAATATTTGTTAATGATTCTTAAGAAACTAGATAAAGACCTTAAAAATTTATATATTTTTTATCTGATTACTCTGTTCGTTGGATTTAGTTTAGGTGTCTTTTACGTATATTTAAATTCAGAATTTTCTAATTCAGGGATGATTGAGCAGTATCTTGGAAGCGATGATGAATGGGATTTTAAACCTGCTAAAACTCTTATAGACTTAGTTTCTCATACTCATGAACACATTACTATGTTCTCATTTATTTTTTTAACTGTCGGCTTTATCTTTATGCAAAACTCTGTTATAAATGGCTTTTGGAAAAAATTTTTAGTACTTGAGCCATTCGTATCTATTATAATTACATTTGGTGGTTTTTTCATTATTAGATATCTAAATACATATTTTAGCTATGCAATAATGATTTCATCATCGATTATGTATTTTTGCTTTTATGTGATGCTAATTGTTAGTCTTTACGAGCTTATTTTTTTAAATCAAACAAAATGATATTTTATTAAAGTAATAAAAAAACCTCATTCAAAAATGAGGTTTTTTTTATATTTGTTTTTATTAATTTATTTTTATTTTCTTGAAGCTCTACAAATCTCTCCAAAGTAAATATCCTTGTAAGAGAAAGATGCATCAGAAAAAATCTCTTCACCATAATTATCTAACCAATCTCTATGCAAAGCAACATCTCTTTGCATTGGAGATAAAACACTGAATGTTACTTTATAGAAATCGTCAATAGAACCTGGTAAAGATATATTTCTTGCATAGTGAAAATTATCTATTAAATTAATATGAGGCACTAAATCAACAAAAGTTTTCATACCTGTTTTTTGGTTTTCAACTATTGCAGTTATATCCAAATATGGAACAAACCCTCCTAAAGGAGTGCCTTCAGGAACATTTTTCTCATCCCAATTTACTCGAGCTTCAATGTGCACATGAGTTTCATCTTCTGCTAAATGTATCTCCATTGGCATTATATGATCTTTTACTGCTCCTTCAAAAATAAATACAATACCTGGTTCAACTCTTTGTTCTCCAATTACTAATTCTTGAGCAAAGAGCAAAAAATTAATTAATGATAATATTATAATTGTTTTTTTCATTTCATACCTCTTCTTTTTTTCTTCCAATTTTTTGATATAGATAATTAAGACCAAAAATTGATAAAATCCATATAATAAACTCTATTAAACTGGGATCGCCGTTGTAACCAAAAAACCCTTTTAATAAACCTCCTATATAACCCTTATCATGCATAACTGGATAATGCTTCTGAACACATGTGGTATTTTTTTCATTCCAATCATAAATACATTCCTCTTTTGAATTTAGTTCTTTATGAATTGTTGTAGGAACAAAAGGATTAATATCCCAAATTCTTGAAGCATACTTCAATGCCTTTTTTTCTTGATTTTTATCAAATTCTTTTGAATCTTCCCAATTTTGATTCCATCGTTTTGCTAAAATTTTATCATCTACACGTTTAATTTCACCTCCAATATATGGTATAACACCACCTGATTCTAGCTCATGAACTCCATATGTTAACATTCCTGCTGCAACAAAAATTAGAAAAACTGAAGTAACGTTGAAGAATTTTTTAAGTGGTATTTTCACACCTTGGACAAATATTGCATATCCTGCAAAAAGACCTAGAAGAGAACCGATTACTGACGGAAAAACAGATATGCCGTCTTTAATTCCTATAGCATATAAAAATAATATTATTTCAACACCTTCTCTGAAAACAGCAACAAAAGCAAGTGTGAAAATTCCATATTTAAAACCTGATGATAAAGACTCTTTAGCTTTATTTTTTAAATCTTCAGATATATTTTTATTTTGTGCCATCCATATTATCATTGTTGTTAAAACAATTGAAGCAATAATCATAACAACACCTTCAAATATTTTGGATGCATTCCCTTCAAAACCACCAGCTACAATTTGAAAGATAAATGATGCAATTACACTAATAACTATAGCAGTTGTGACTCCGGCCCACAACATTTTAAGACTGCTATCATTACCTGATTTTTTTAAATAAGTATATAAAATTCCTATGATTAGTGATGCTTCTAGAACTTCTCTAAACATTATGATTAATTCTGCCATTGTAGTACCTTTTTTTTCTATTGAGAATGAATCTCAATTTAAAAAGAAATGACTGACTTTAAAAGAATTTATATGAGATTATTTATGATTCTTTAACATTTTTTCAACTTCAAGTACATGTAATTCTTCTTGACCAATCATACTTCTAGAATATTCCTCCAAGTAGACTGATTTGTCTTGGACTAATTCTAAAAGTTCATAATATACTTTTATTGCTTGTCGCTCATGTGCTAAAGTTTCTTTTAATATTTCATTTGTATCATGCTTAAAAGTTTCTTTAATATCTTTTATATTAAGTGGGGGGTGCCCTCCAAGTCCTGTAATGTGTTCACCAGCTAATGTTGCATGATCTAATGATTCAGTCGCTTGACCCTTAAAGAATTCAATAAGTGGCAATCTATTTGGTCCAAATATCATTAATGAGTAATGAGTATATCTTATTACACCAGATAATTCTAAATCAAATATTTTACTTAATACATTGATAATTTGTTTTTTATCCATATTTACATCTCCTCTCATACTAATTTTAATATATAAGCATGAAGTTTACAAGGTCTATTACATCAAGATTTTTAATAGTCATTTAATAAATGGGAAGACATGAATTTTTTTGCAAATATAAATGCTTTTTCTCTAGATTCAGGATGACCTCCAAAAAGTGGATTTCTTGAAGCGCATGTGGAAAATCCAATTTTTTGAAGTAACGGTGTGGTCATGGGTATATTGAAAAAATTCATTCTAACTGCACCATCATCCGTCAATTTAAATCTACAATCAGTAAAATTATATCCATTTTCAGCTACAATTAAATCTTGATTTCTATCAAAAGAATGATGTGCATTTTTGTAAACAGTAATTCCAATATCATGCCCAAATTCGTTCATTTTACTAGTTAATTCTTCACAAGCTTTAGCTGGAACCCATTGATCTAATTCTCCAATTAAAATATGAATTGGAACGTTTGAGAATTCTAAATTTTCAGGTAATGCAAAACATGGAGGATAAAGTGCTAAATGAGCAGAAAATTTGTGTTTAGGATTTATTGCTTCAATTATAGGTCCCCATGCTGAAAATAGTGTAACTCCCCCACCTAAACTCCAACCAGTAATTGCTACTTTTGATATGTCAATATTTGGATGAAGAGCTAACTTATCAAGTGCCTTATAGCTATCCATAATTACCATTGGAATTGTTACAGTATTTTGCGTTCCAACCGTTGATATTTCACCTCGACTTTTAAAGCTTTGAAGTTCTAAAGTTGCAATTCCCATATTTTGATACATTTTAATATATTCTAAATGGTGCGAACCCCAATCTTTACTTCCAGCAACTCCAATGATTAGAGGTATTTTTTGATCAATAAATTCATCAGGTACAGTTAGCTTACCGTAAACTTCCTGTTCTTCAAGATTATTAATATTTGATATAATATCTTTTAGAGAAAATGGATTTAAACTATTGAAAGTAATTATTTCTGAATAAGAAAATGCTAAATTTATTGTAATAATAAAAAAGATATTTTTCATTATAGTGTTACTCTAATTTAAAATAACGTTAATCAATTGAATTACATCAAGTACATTGATAATTTCGTCATCATTAATATCGCCACTTTGTATAAAATCATTCTCTAAAATATAATTAACTAAAATTACAATATCTAAAATATTAATTTGACTATCATTATTCAAATCACCTAAATCAGATATAATTTTATATACCGAATCATTTCCACAGAAAAAAATCTCATCATTTTGATCAACACCAAATGAAGTAATATTAATTCCAGTTCGTATTAAATCTTCATTTACATATGTCCCATTATTTTGTGGTGTTAAAGCCCAAACATCTCCAGTACACCAATCACCATAAATATATTTACCCTTTAAAGACCATAATTTTTCACCTCTGTAAACATATCCTCCGGTTGAGGAACAAACTCCATCAACATATAACTCATATTCATATACAGGTAGTTCATAATTACTTGGATCACAATTTGAACCTGGCGGATAACAATGGCTAGCTTCCATCTCATTCCATCCGTAATTTAATCCTGGAAAAATAATATCAATTTCTTCCCAAGCATTTTGTCCTACATCAGCTGCCCACAAAAAGTCAGTTTCAGAGTCAAAACTGAATCTCCAAACATTTCTTAATCCGTAAGCATATATTTCTGGTCTAGCAAAAAGACCAACAAACGGATTATCATCAGGAATACTATAACTTAATTCTGGATCATTATCATCAATATCAATTCTAATGATTGTACCAAGCAAAGTTGATAAATCTTGCCCATTTCCAAGAGGATCTCCACCTGAACCACCATCACCAAAACTAATGTATAAATATCCATCTGGACCAAATTCCATTTGGCCTCCATTATGATTATGGTAGGGCTGATTAACTATCATAATTACTTCTTCTGAATTAATATCAGCTTGATTAGGGTTATTTGAACTTACGCTATATTTGGCAACTATGTTACGAGGTGAATTTATATTACCATTTAAATGGTCAGTATAGTGAACATAAAAAAAACCATTTTCAGTATAATTTGGATGAAACGCAAGTCCTAGTAATCCTTCTTCTGTGTAACCACCATCTTGGTCAACAATTGAACGAATATCTAAAAATATTGAATAATTTGTAACAGATTCATTATTTTCAAAAACAATTATTCTACCCTCTTGCTCCACAATAAATATTCTGTCAGTACCATCTCCTGCGTGATGTATTCCAACAGGATTTATAAATGTTAAGTTAGGAAATGCATTTTGAATATTATAATTAGATATTAATAAACTTAGAAAAATAATGAATGAAATATTTTTGAAAAAATATTTTATAATCATTTATCATGCTCTACTTTAAAAAATTGGCTTCTTTTATAGTTGAATTTATCTTCTAACTGTTTCATTATTGAATCATAAACTATATCGTCCATATGATTATCTCTACACATAATCCAGCCCATTGTACTACCATCATATCCTACAACCATATGATCATATTTATCATCAAGTAAAATAACTTTGTAAGGCAGTCTAAGAAAAGGTATGTATGGTTTTGTAATTCTTAATTGCCACAAGCTATTATTTATTGTGTCTTTAACTTCAGCTTTTTGTTTAAGATGTAAAGTTTTTCCATTTTTATCACCATAATATGATATATCTATAGTTCCATCTTGATTAAGACTATAAGTATCATATGAATTACTACGATTTTTTTCAATGAAATTGGGTATATTGGATATCACATACCATTTACCCATGAATCTTTCTAAGTCTAAATTTCTAACTGTTTCCATTGTCATAATAAAACTAAAAATAATATAAATTGAAAAAAACTTCATTATTAATTTAAAAAATTAATTCAGTATGATATTAATAAGTAAAATAATATCCTGAATGTTAAGTGCGCCATCATAATTTAAATCTCCTACACTTGAATAATCATTATTTAAAATTAAATTCACTGTTAAAATTACATCTTGTATATTTATTAGCGAATCCTCATTTATATCACCATCTATGACTGTTGTACACTCAATATTGGTATCATATAATGAAGCAATTGAAGGTGCGATAAGAAGAGATTCGCAGGCATCTATATCATCTTTAAGTTTATAATCTAGCCATGTTAAAATATATTCTGATACTTCACCATATGGATAAGCTGCTGCTCCATGTCCTTCGCCAGCAACCTCAATAAGAATTTTCTGAGTCGTTTCAGGTAAATTATAGTATATATCTTGACCTAACAAACCATCGTAAGCTGTAAGTTCATCAAGCTCAAATTGTCCTGCAAAAATCAAGGAAGGAATACTGTGTTCTATGAGTTCAGGAACAAGACATATGCAATAAATTTCACCTTCATAATTATTCGCTGGGCATAAATCACAATCCTCAAATATAACTGTTGGATTAAGAGAAATAAGAGCTTTAATCACATCTAATCCAATTTCTTCAGCTATCAATGATGCATCATGAGATGCGCCACCACCCATAGAGTAGCCTGAGACCACAAAACTCTGAATATCTAAAAGTCCAAATACTGGAGATCCAAATCTACTATTTTCTTGTGTTATTGTTTCAATCCCATCAATTAACCCTTCACCTCTTTGGTAATGAGAATCATTAATCTCATCATTTGGACCAATTGTCATAGCAACATACCCATAAGATGCAAAGAAAGCGCCCCAGCTCGCCATTGACGAACTTCCTCCACCAAATCCTGGAGTCAAAACTATATTTTTATAAGGCGGATTGGCATCTATTGGATAATAAAGAACCCCGTCTCTATAATCAGGACCATTCCTTAAACCTTGAGATTCAGTAATAGTTGAATATTCATATGGTCCATCAGCATCGCCACCTCCACCTCCACTGCCTTCTTCATAGCAAGCATTAGTGCTTGCATCCCAAGTGCAGTATGCTGACCAATAATTACATTCAGCTTCATTCAAATCACTACATTCAGAAATTAAAAGGTTTAAAAAAATTAGAATAAAAAATAAATTAAATCTCATTAAAGTTCCTCATTTTACTTAAGTAATATATTTTAATTATGAATTAAAAAAAAATTATGTTTACATCCTTTTACAAATTTAAATATGAAGTTTAAATGATATTGAAATA
>MDTD01120995.1_pt1 | contig 14354 bp, 12 predicted proteins | sample 811221 | NCBI WGS metagenome assembly MDTD01 (sample SAMN05326646, study PRJNA326480) | marine metagenome | isolation source: seawater | place: Pacific Ocean: South West | collected 2011
CATTTTTTATAAATTTAAAAATATTATTGCTAGATATGCCAAATTTTTTTCCTACGTAATCTCTACTACCTAGTTGAGATATAAAAGTGTTTTTATTATTTAGTGATATGATTTTAGTAATTTTATCACTTAAATTTGAACTAATTATGCTTTTAATTCCGGTTTGTGAAAAATGTTCCTCAATAGTAAAAATAAAATTATATTTTTCTAAGTCTTTAAGCATGTCAGGTGTTAAGGGTTTAATTTGATGAAAGTTAATTATATCAACATTTAAATTTATCTTTTTCAGTTTTTTGTATGCATTTTTTACCACATCTGATAATGGTCCTGTAAATATTATAGCGATATTTGAATTATTTTTTTTAACGAAGTTTATTTTATTTATTTTTAACTTTGCTTTATTAATTATTGGTTCATTTTTCTTACCCAATCTAATATATGTTGTATTTTTGTTTTTAGAATCTAATCCAAATTTTAAGTGCTCATATAAATCATTATTATCAGCTGGAGAAAAAATTTTAATATTAGGAAGATTGTTCAATAAGCCTATGTCCTCTAAAGAGTGATGGGTTGGACCAAGATGACTATAGGAAAAACCTGATCCAGTACCAACTAGAATTATTTTATTGTTATTATAAATCGAATCATTTCTTATCTGTTCATACGTTTTGTAAATTAGAAAATTTGTGATTGTGTAGCAAATAGGTAAAAAATTTTCTTTTGCTAAACCACATGCAAATGTAATCATATTAGGTTCTGCAATTCCACAATTTAAAAAATTTTTAGGGTAATCTTTTTTTATTTTGTCAAACAGTCGGTTCCCAATATCAGCCGATAAAAGTACTATCTTTCTATTTTTTTTTATTTTTTCGTAAATTTTTTGTGCGAAAAAATTTCTCATACTATACCCAATTCAATTTTTGCCTTTTTAAGCTCTTCTTTTGATGGTGATCTGTAATGCCAGTTATTATCATTTTCCATAAAATTAATACCTTTACCTTTAATTGTGTGGGCTATTAATATCTTTGGTTTTTTTTTATTTTTTAAAATTTTATTAAAACTAAAATTAAGCGATTTATGATCATTTCCATCGCATTCAACTACATGCCAGCCAAAAGATTTCCATTTTTCACTTAAAGGCTTGATATTCAATATTTCATTTGATTTACCAGTGGCTTGGAATTTATTATAATCAACTATTGCTATTAAATTTTCTAGTTTAAGTTTACTAGATAGCATTGCAGATTCCCAAACTGTTCCACTATTCATTTCTCCGTCACCCATTAATACAAAAACTATACCCTTATCATTTTTTAATTTTTTTGAGTGCGCAATTCCAGATCCAAAACTTAAACCATGTCCCAAAGATCCAGTTGAAAAATGTATGAATCTATTTTTTATCTTAGGCGATGAATGCTCACCAAAATAACTTCCTTGACATGAAAAACTATCAAAGTTTTTTTGTGATATCTTTTTAGCATTATGCAAAACTGCATAAAGAGACAGTGCACAATGACCTTTGCTAAGAATAAATTTATTTTTTTTACTATTAAATATGTAGTTTTTGAAAATATTTAATAATATATCTACGCATGACAATGATCCACCTAAATGCCCTGATTTTTTTAGAAATGTTTGTTTTATAATTTCGTATCTTATGTATCTTGAAGACTTTTCTAATGATTTTAAATTATACACTTTTTCTTATAACCTTTTTTTTTAAGAGCCAGTCTAAGTTCCAATTCTCACTGGTTGGCATAAAGCCTGAATTGAATTTTTTATTTAGGTCTATGATAGCATCAATATGATTGTATTTTTGTTTAAATCCAATATTAATTAGTTTATCAGCATTCATTCTGTAACTTCTTGGATCATTACTTTTCTTTACTACAATAGAAGATGGAATTACACTCTGAACACTTCGTGCAATATTTTTCACACTAAGATTTTCAAATCCGACATTAAATGTCCCTGTTACATTTTTTTTAATAAAGAATTCGTAACAATTAATCATATCTTTGATATGTAAAAGTGGTCTAATCTGTTCTCCACCCAAAATATTAATTTTTTTATTAAAATATGCTTGATAACAAAATAAATTTAAAACAACATCCAATCTTAATCTACTCGAATCCCCACAAATTGTTGCTGGTCTTAATACTACAATTTTAATCTTATCTTTGTAACTTTCTATAACTTTCTCACAAATCATTTTAGATTTGTTGTAATCAGTGATTGGGTCTAGGCCTAATTTTTCTGTAACTTTATTTTCTTTTTTGAGTCCATAAATACTTCCAGAAGATGCGAATATGAATTTTTTTACTTTATATTTTATGCATGCTTCCATTATATGGTAAGTTGAAAGCGGCCCTATTTCCCATGTATCTCTTGCATTAATTTCGCATAATGGATCATTCGATAAATAAGCTAAATTTATTACTACATCATAATTTTTAAATTCAGAGTATTTGAACTTTCTTATATCTTTTTTTATTACTATAATATTTGTATTAAGTTTATTTTTAAACCAGAAACTGTCTAGACAAGCTACCTTATATTTTTTTTTATAAAGAAAATTACATAGTTCTGAACCAACATATCCAGCACCACCAATAATTAAAATTTTTTTCATTATTTTAAAGTTTATACCTTTAACATTGTATCGAACAAATCAAGTAATGTTTCTTTTTTAAGTATATATTTATTTGCATTATGTTTAATTGTTTCAGACGCGTATATTGATCCCAATAAGAGTGCTACTTCTTCATCTATTCCATATTGCAATCCTAAAGAAATTATTGGTATCATGGAGTCTCCAGCCCCAGTTTTATCTACTACTGAAGATGCAAATCCAGGACACTCATAAGTTTTATTTCTTAATTTATCAAACAAAATTGATCCTTGATTACCCATGGTAACTAAAAAATATCTTGATGAAATATTTTTGGAAAACTTATGAAGAAGATTTTTAATACTAGAGCTTTTATTTCGCATTTCATGTCTTATTTCTGAGCCATTCATTGTTATTAAAAAAGAATTTTTATAATTTTCAATTGAATGCAAACCTATGCTAGAAGAATTTAATTGACAATTTAATGATTTATATAAATCTTTTCTTCTATTAAGTAGAGAAACTATTTTTGGTGTAAATAAACCATGTCCATAATCAAATAAGAGTACCAATGAATTCTTCTTAATTTTTTTAATATTTTCGGTAATAAATTTTTCTGTAAATTCATCTAAATAAGTATCGTCAAGGTTATATATTCCAAGAATTTTTTTATTTGCATATTGATCTATGAAACGTTGTTTAACAATTGTTGGGGCTCCTTTTTTTTTTACAAATATAGGATTTACATTTTTTTTTAAATTTTTATTTATTAAATTAACATAATCTTTATTACTTCCAATATAGCTAACTAAATCCAATTTATTTACAAATTCAGAAGTATTATTTGCAACCGCTAATATACCACCTAGGTATTGATTATCATTTTTCCTGACATAATTTAAAATACTATCTTTACCTGATTTATTTAAAACAGAAAGTTCTGTATATTGATCAATAATACTCTCACCTATCAAAGTAACTTTTTTATTAACGATATTGTTAAGAAAGCTCTCTAAGCTAGCAATATTAAATTTTTTTTTTATTTTTTTTAGAAAATTTATTTGATTATCGTTAAAAATGAATGCAGAATTAATTAATTTACTTGAGCTAGATGTAATCTCTGATGTAAAATAAATTTTTCCATTATATTTTTCTACGGTTTTTTTTTCAGCTAAAATTTTTTTTGATCTATCTGCATATAGATTCTTATAGTCAGGGCCTTTGCAATATAAGTCTGGTTTTATTATTTTTATAATATTAACAGCGCTGTAGTTATTGCTTTCAACTATATAGTTAACATTTTTAAGCTTTGACAGAGCATAGATTCTATCCTTTATCTTAAAAAAAGGTCTACCGTTTCCTTTTTTTACAAACTTATCAGAGGTGATCGATACAATTAGTATATCACATTTTTTCTTGATTTCGTCAAAATGTCTTAGATGCCCATGATGTAATAAATCAAAAACTCCATGACTTAATGCAACTTTTTTTAATTTATTTTTTTTTAAAATATTTATTAAATTTTTTATATTTATTATTTCAGCCATAAAATATTTATATTAATTAACTATTAAATTATAATACAGAAAACCTATTTTTGTATTAAAATTGTAATTTATTATAGTCATCTATTTTTTTTTGAATATCTATTGGAATTAAGTGCTTAGGAATATAATTTTTTTTATAAGGATAGATTTGATCAAATAATTTAAAAATGCTTCTGTAAGAATGATAAAAAAAATAGATTAATTTATTTTTCACTATAGAAGATTTCTTACCATCATTTTTTATACCGCTTCTTAAAAATTTGTTAATTTTGTTCAAATCAATATATTTGTGAATCCAATTAATTATATTAATTGATGTTTGAGAAAAAGATCTATGAATTAGTTTATTTTTTTTTAAGTTAAGATTTTCCATCAATCTTAAATCTAAATCAAATATTTCTTTTAAGTAAGAAAAATCTGTTAAATTTTCATACTTTACAACAATTACTGTTTTAAAATAACTTTTATATAAAGATATTAAATAATTATAGTCAAATTTATAAAGATTGTATTTGCCATTTTTTCTTATTATTTCATTTTGATCTAAATAAAAAAAATTTTCAGGTTTAATAATATACATTGACTGTATAGCTTGTGAATAAATAGAATTGAGAAAATCATATGGATTTCTTATTATTAATAAAACTTTAACATCACTTGAAAAATTTTTTGATAATAATTTAAATGATTTATCTATTCTTGAAAATTCATCTTTATATGAAAATAATCCCTCATATGAAAAAATAAACTCCGTAGGAAGCTTATTTTCAAGATTAATTTCATTTTCAAGAGGGTGATAATTTATATTTTTGTTCTTTAATATGTCATTCTTTATATCTTCCTCTGTAAATTTTGAAATATTCATTTTTTTTGATATTTCTGAAAAAATTTCCTTTTGTAAAAAAGTTGAGCCACATTTTGGTAAACCTATATGTAATAATTTTTTACTCATTTTCTTTAATATTGTTAAGAAGTTTTCCTCATTTTAGTTTTTGAATAAGAAATTTAATAGGCATTTTGAACTAGTCTCTAAATTTAAATATATACAGTTATAATTATGATATATAGACTTTTTAAATGATACTAAATCAATTTTTAAGCTATCTATTTTATAAATATAAATTTTTAATAATAACCCCCAAGACTCATTCTTTTGGAGGTTTGTACAATTCGATTTTTTGGGGCTACAAGCTTAAAAATAAAAGAAAACTAAATTTAATACTAGCAATTCCTTTAATAAATCTTAATGAGAAGAATATATTTTCAATTTATGGTATAGATTTAATTTATTTAATATTTAAAAAATTGTCTGTAATTGAGAAACTTTTTTCAGTTTTAATTTCAATATTTTTAAATTCACAATTGATTATCCTTTTTTTTTTTAGAAAAATAAGATTGTGGAAATTGTTTAGGAAACAAATAATTTTACTCATATCTGAAAATATTGGTTTTGCTCATACTAAAAACAAAAATGATTATTTTTTAAATAAAATAAATTTTAACTATGACGAGCTTGTTGAGGAAAATTTAAATTTATCAGAACTTTATAATAAAAAAAAGGATGAGATCTCATGCAATGTAACTTTTTGTATCAAGGATAATAATTATAGTAAAATAAAGGAAATTTCGTCTTTCATGACATCTGATATAAATAAATGCAGAAAATCCTTAAAATTTCTGACACAAAATAATTGTAAAGTGTTTCGTGTTGGAGAAAAGTCCATGGTGCCTTTTGATTTTTCTTCAGATAAGTATAAAAATTTATACAATCTTAGATCATATAAATCCCTGCTAAATAATTCTTACGCTAACTGTTCATTTTATTTTGGATCAAGTGCTAGCCATGGAATCATTCCTGAGTTATTTAATAAGAGGAAATATATAATTAATCACACTGAACATTTAGAAATATCCTACAGTAAATCTTTAGATAATTATATTTTATTTAAAAAAATTTTTTGTAATAAATTAAATAAAGTTTTGTCTGTAGAGGAAATTTTTAGAAGAGAATTATATGATTATTATACTGTAAAAGATTCTCTAAAACAAAATACAATCAAATTGATTGAAAATAACGAAGAAGAGATTTTTGAGGGTTTAATAGAGTTTTATGAAAAAAATTTTAAAGGTATTGTGAAAAATAATGATAGAATTAGGAAATATCTTGAAATAAGAAAAGAACTGTTCAAAAAAGAAAAGCACAAAGATCAAAAATATTGTGAAAATTTTATATGTAATATACCTGATTTTTATTTAAAAAAATATTTAAATTAATATGTTAAATAACAAAATAATTTGTTTTGATATAGATGGGGTTATTTGTAAAACTCACAAAAGTAATTATAAAAATTCAAAACCAAATTTAAAAGTTATAAAATTAATAAACAAATTGTATAAAAAAAATAAAATAATATTATTTACATCAAGATTTATGGGTAGAAATAACGACAAAATTTCATTAGCTAAAAAAGAAGGTTATAAATTTACTGTAGCACAGTTGAGAGAATGGGGCTTAAAATATCATGTTTTGAAATTTGGTAAGCCATCGTACGACATAATTATAGACGATAAAAGCATTGATTTTTCTTCTGATTGGACAAAAAAAATTAAATATTAGGCTTAATATATAAGTCGTTATTTATAATTAATGCATCTAAATTTGATTTTTCAAAAATTTTAAAAACATCCTTTGCGTCATTCACGATAGGAAAACCATGTAAATTGAAAGAAGTGTTCAAAAGACCATAGGTATTTGTTTTTTTTCCAAATCTCATAATTAAATCCTCATAATTTGGATTTGAATTTTTTAATATAATATGTGGTCGACATGTTTTATCATAGGGGTGTATCGCAGATTTAAATAAATTTTCACCTTCAGGTGTTGTTTCAACACATTTTGTCATAAATGAGTAATTTCCTATATTATCTTTAATTTTAAAATATTTTTTAGCTTTACTCTCTATTACTGATGCTGCAAATGGCATCCAAAAATCTCTACTTTTTATTGCACTGTTGATTTTCTTTAATGATTCATAATTTGTTGGATTTGCAATTATCGACCTATTTCCAAGCGCTCTTGCACCAAATTCGGCTCTTCCATATATTCGACCAACTATTTTTCCTTTTGTTAATAATTCTGCTGTAACTTCATTAATATTTTTATATTTGTGAATAAACTTTTTGTTTAATTTTTTGTTATGTATAAAATTAATTTTTGGTCCTAGATAACCATCTTTTATCGGTTTACTTTTATTTTTTAAAACAATTGAATTATAATAATAAGCAGCACCCATTGAAAGACTGCTGTCATCAGGAGATAAAGGAACAAAAAGATTATTAATTTTATTAATTTTCGTTAAATTTAGATTATTTTTAACATTCATGGCAACACCACCTACTAGCATAAAATTTTTGATATTAAACTTTTTGCTTATATTTGTAACCCATTTATAGGATAATAACTCAGTTAAATTTTGTAATGCGCCGCAGATACTATCAAATCTAAAACCTTCGAATATATTCTGAATATCGAAATAAAGATCTTTTGGCATTTTTTTATTAACAAATTTTATTCCCTTTACTATTTGGAATTTTTTAAAAACTTTAAATAAATCTTTAAAATATTTTTCTTTTGCGTATGGAGCCATACCCATTAATTTATATTCATGCTCGTCTGGCTTAAAACCTAAAAGCAAAGTTGTGTATCTATATAACCTTGCAATTATTGAATTATCTCCTTTAATTAAATATTGAATTTTATTTTCATTTGGAAATCTCGATATTGTATAATTTTTGTAATCTCCAAATGCATCAAGTGTTAAGACTAAATAATTTTTTTTATTTTTAATTGAACTAGAAAAAAATGCCCAAGCAGCATGACCAGACGGATGATCAATAAAATGGATTTTATTTTTATTAATTTTTAAATGTTTAAATATAACTTCTGACCTTATTTTTTTTCCTAAGATTTCGATTTTTTTATTTGAAATGTGATCGTCGGTATTTTTTAGTAAGTGATAAATTTTTTTCCAAAATTTTTTTCCTGGATATTGATTAAAATCAATCTTATTATAAAATAATTTCAAAATTGATTGATTATTTTTATTATAAATTTTCTCTTTCCAATAGTACTTTTGTTCATTAACGTAATCCTTAATTTTATATTTTGTATAATGTCTAAGAAGAATTGGTGATGGAGACCATAAGTTTGAAATATAACAAACAGCATTAATTTCCGTTGGTTTTATTTTAAATTCCTTTAACAGCCATTCAATTGCTTTTTTTGGATATCGCTCATCATTTTTTACTTTACTAAATCTTTCCTCACTTACACTTCCAATAATTTCTCCATCAATCATTAAACAAGCGCTTGAATTACACTGCCAATTTATTCCAATTATATTTATTGATGATTTCATTTTTTTTAGCTATTTGTTGTTGAAAGATATATATTAAATAATTTTTTAAGCCTAATATTTTCGTATGCAAAATCTAAAAAAAATAAAAGTTATTTTAGGTAAAAACAATATTGTAAAACTTTTTTTAATCATAGTACTAAATATTTTTCAAACTTTACTTGAGATAATTAGTTTAGGATTAATTATACCTATAATGAGTGCAATTATTGAGCCCGATATATCAAAAGGACCAAAATTTATCTCATTTTTGTATGAATTTTTTGGATCTACAAATAATATTAGTTTTTTAAAAATATTACTATTAATCTTGTTTTCAATTTATACTTTGAAATTATTTTTATCTATATTGTTCAAGTATATACACGTTAAATTTCAATTTTCATTAGTAAGATTTGTAACTATAAAAATAATTAAAAAGTATTTAAGTTTGAATTTTGAACATTTTTTAAAAAGTAAATCATCTAAAATGATGTCTACTGTCTATAATGAAGGATCATCTTTTATTGATTGGTATATTTCACCATTGATAATAATTGCGTCAGAGTTCATTTTCGCAACTTCAATATTAATTTTATTACTATATGTTGATATAACATCTACACTTGTCATTGTTGCAATATTTTTACTATTTACTTTAACCTTTTTATTATCTACTCGTTCAAAAATTCAGAAATGGGGAAAAGAACGTCAATTATTAGCTGAAAATTTATTAAAAAATTTATCTGAAATATTTGATGGAATTAAAGTTATTAAAATTTTTCAAAAAGAAAATTTTTTTTTAAAAATTTTTAGTAAAAATCAAAAAAATATGCAATCTTTACTCCAAAAGAATGATGTAGTCTTATTTTTACCACGAGTAATGTTGGAATATCTTGTTTTGATTTCCATAATGGTTGTGTTATTGATTGCTATAGGATCTGATTCAGATTTATCAAAAAAAATTCCTATAATTGCACTTTATGCTGCTGCAGCTTTGAAATTAATCCCAACGGCATCAAAAATAATGGTGTCATTTCAAAATTTAAAATTTGGTATTCCTACAATTAATAGAGTGTATGAAGAAATTAAAATTGAAAATAAAATAAAAGATAGTCAAGTAATTTTAACTGAGGACTTTAAATCAATTGAATTTAAAAATATAAGTTATTCATATAATGAAAATCAAAATATAATTGAAAATACATCGCTTACAATTAAGAAGGGTGAATTTATAGGTATTGTAGGACCATCAGGGAGTGGAAAAACTACGATTTTAAATATAATATTGGGACTTATTTCTCCAAAAAATGGAAAAATTTTACTCGATGAAAAAAATATAACAGAGAGCTATCAAAAATACAGAAATTTGTTTTCATTAGTGAGTCAAGATGTTTTTCTATTTGATGACACGGTTGCTTCAAATATAGCATTAGAATTTGACAAAAAAGATATTGATGAAGGTAAATTAAGACACGCTATTAGTTTATCTCAACTAGATACATTTATAAAAAATGCAAAAAATAATTTAGAAACAGAAGTTGGTGAAAAAGGAATATCAATATCTGGTGGACAAAAACAAAGAATATCAATAGCTAGAGCTCTTTATCGAGGTTCACAAATATTGGTTTTAGATGAGGCAACAAGTAATTTAGATTTAGATACAGAGGAAAAGTTAATAAAGTCTTTGTCATCAATTAAAGGGAAAAAAACAATCATATATGTTACTCATAGAGAAACTTCGTTGAAGTCATGTGATAAAATTTATACTATAGATAAAGATAAAAAAATAATACCAATAGAAAAATAAATTATGCCAGGATTTGAATTAATAGGTAGAGAAGAAAGAGAGAATATTTTAAATATTTTCAAAAAAAGTAATGGAGTTATGTTTGCTCATGGTTTTGAAAAATTAAGGAATAATATTTTTAGGGTTCGACAATTTGAAAAACAAATTAAAAATAAATTTGATACTAAAGAATGCCAAGTTGTATCTTCAGGTACAGCTGCAATTAAAGTGGCACTTAAGGCTATTGGCATTAAACCAGGGGATGAAGTAATTACTCAGTCATTCAATTTTATAGCAACTATTGAGGCTATATTAGATAGTGGGGCTAAACCAATTATTACTAAAATAGATGATAGTTTAAACATGTGTCCTTATGATTTAGAAAAAAGAATAACAAGTAAAACAAAAGTTGTTATGCCGGTTCATATGTTGGGTTTTTCAGCAAATTTAAATAAAATAATAAAAATTTGTAAAAAAAATAAATTATTTTTGATTGAGGACAATTGTGAGGCGGTAGGAGCAAAATATAAAAATAAATATCTAGGTGCAATAGGAGATGCTGGAATTTTAAGTTTTGATTTTGGAAAAAATATTACCACAGGTGAAGGTGGAGCAATTTTAACAAATAAAAAAAAAATTTTTATTTCAGCTAAAGAGTATCATGATCATGGACACCAGTTAAATCCAAAATTTCCTAGAGGTATGGATACCGTAAAAAAAACTGGTTTTAATTATAGAATGTCTGAATTACAAGCCGCTGTAGGTTTAGCGCAGATTAAAAAAATTAATTTTATTTTAAAAGAAAATAAAAAAAGATATTTTGTTTTAAAAAATATTATATCTAAAAATTTTAAAATCAGAAAATGTCACTCTGATACTTTACCTTCATATGATACTTTTATTTTTATAGTAGAAAATATAAATTTAAGAAAGAAAATAGTTAAGTTATTAAAATCAGAAAATATAGGTACAAAAAATTTGCCAGACGCTATTAAATGGCATTTTGCAAGTTATTGGAAACATGCCTTACCTAAAAAAGAAATTAACAGATTGAAAAGTTCATTACGACACTTACAAAATCATATTGCAATTCCAATATTATTAAAAAAAAATGTGAGCATATACAAAAAAATTGCAAACAAAATTATTAATATTTAAAAATCTTTATTTTTGATCAAAGAGTCTTTCTTGATCATATTTTTGGCTTTTTTTCCAACTATTTTGTAAATTTTTATTGGTGAAATACCTGCTCCTGGTCTTTTACATATCAAATCAGACGACTTTATTTTATTTCCCTTGCTAATTAGTTTATTTGCGTAAATACTTCTTCTAGCATTTATTCTAGATTTTTTTTCAACCCCAACACATTTCTTTTTTTGTTCAGTACCTATTAAAGATTGAGCATTCTTTAATTTTATAATCATTTTCTTTAAATCATTTTTATCCATTGAGTGATAATGATCATTTCCTTTTAGCTTTTTATTAAATGTAAAGTGCTTTTCAATGACTCTAGCACCAAGTATAAAAGATGAAACTATTGAGCTCATGTCATTGTTAGGCTTTGTGTGATCAGAATAACCTATGTAGTTTTCTGGAAACTCATCTATCAGATTTGTAATCATTTTAAGATTTGCATCTATATTTTTAGTTGGGTAGCTTAATATACAATGTAATATAACAATTTTTTTTGATCCGTTTTTTTTTAAAAAATTATACGAGAACTTTATTTCTTTTAAATTAGAAGCACCTGTAGATAAAATAACTGGCTTTTTTGTTTTTGCTATTTTTTTTAGCAATGGTAAATTTGTTATATCAGCTGATGCTACTTTAAATAATGGAACAAGAGGATTCAGCTTGTCAACTACTTCGTTATCAAACGGAGTGCTTAAAAAATCAATTTTTTTTTTATCACAATATTTTTTTAATTTTTTAAAATCATTAATCTCAAATTTATCGTATTTTTTAAAAAGACTATATTGACTTGTCGATTTTTCTTCACGAGTATCCCAATATGAGGGTGAATTTTTTGATGCAATTTTATCAGCTTTATATGATTGAAATTTAACAGCATGTGCACCGCCTTGAGAAGCTTGATCAATCATTTTTTTTGCAAGAGTAAGGGAGCACTCATGATTAACCCCAATTTCAGCAATAATGTAGGGCAAAGAATCCTCTGTGATAGTATAAGATCCCAACTTAAGTCTCTTTTTTATATTTTTCATTTATTTAATTTTTCCAAGAATTTTTTACTTTTATTTTGATTGTTTGTGATATTTGTTAGGTGTTTTCTGTATCTATAAAGAGGCAACTTTATATTACTTATTTTATATTTTTTTCTAAATCTGATCATCAACTCTTTATCTTCATGAACAAGAAATTTGGGATTATAAAGTCCTAAATCTATTATTTTATCCATTTTAAACATTATACCACAACCAATAGGGTTTTTTTCTCCACATTCTCTTTTTATAATTTTCTCCTCGTTATCAACTATCAAATAATCACAACTCACTGCATCAAATTCATCATTCCAGTTTAGAAATTCGTACAAAAATTCTAAATATTTTTTATTTACATAATCATCTGAATCAAGTCTGACCATATATTTACCTTTTGCTTTTTTAATTCCAATATTCAGAGAGTATGGTAGTCCTAAATTTTTAGGATTTTCAACATAACTAACTTTTTCAGAATATTTTGAAATAATTTCTTTACTATTATCAGTAGAACAATCATTTATAACTATTACCTCATATTTTGTTTTAATTAATGACTGATCTAGTATTGATCTTAAAGCTCTTCCTATAAATTTTTCGTGATTATAAACTGGTATGATTACCGAAATATCAGGATTATTCATAATTATTATTTTTTAAAATTTTTATCCATTCATAATTTGCTTTAGGAATACAATTTAGAAAATCTGAATTGTATAAAATATCTATTTTTTTAATATTATTTTGTAAAAATCTTTTACATAAACGATCTAATGAAATTAGATTTTCAGAACCTAACAAAATTGAACATATATCTAATAATAATACTTTCATTTCATAATTATGAACATTAAATTTATTACCATGTATCAAAAGTCTTTGTGCTAAAATACTTAGAGAAAAAGAAATTTTTTCATTTTTTTTACTAAATTTTCTTTTTAAAATACTTTCTATTATGGAAAAAATATTATCAAATTTATAATTTTTAAAATTTACTTCATCTAAGCTTAAAATTAAATCTGTAAATTTTTTAAGATTTTCTGAATAATCATTTGTATTTGAATTCATGTTATTATTGATGATTGAATCTTTTTTACATGAAAAATCAAAAATATATTTATTTTTACTAAATTTCAATTGATATGCACAAGAAATATTACTAGAAATATTTAAATTTCCTCTATGAAGATTGTGACCATCCCATATATTTAGAAAACCAATTTTTGGATCTAATTCTTTTAGAAAAAAATCTGGAAAAGGAATTTTAGCTAAAATTCTTTTTAATTTTTTGTTATTAAATTTAAGTAGACTAATTGGATTATAGGAATTGTTTGTGATAGTAAGCCAACAAGTAAAGATATCATTATCATCGTGCTGATCAAAATGTAAATGACTTTTTTCTGATAGATCGCCACTAAGGTGTATCATCGGATAAATATTTGTGAAAAAATTATATTCATTTAAAATGTTATTTTCATTAACTATTTCATTTATTTTATTTGCTATTTCCAAGCCTATTTTTGAGTATCTTAACTCACCTCTTACGAAAGATTTTTTGATTTCTATTTCTAAAAATTTATCTTTGTTCCATCTTTTATTTAATTTAGAAATATCTACTAAATTATGAAACAAGTGTTGGTTTTTTAAGCTTAAAGCTTCAATATTTTTATCTGAAAAAATAAACATTAATGGTAACTAAAAAATATCTATTAAATTTATACTAAATAATTTAGATATAAATAAATTTATTTATGAAAAAATCAATTTATTTCCATATAGATGAATATAATAGGGATA
>MDTD01008203.1_pt1 | contig 14353 bp, 8 predicted proteins | sample 811221 | NCBI WGS metagenome assembly MDTD01 (sample SAMN05326646, study PRJNA326480) | marine metagenome | isolation source: seawater | place: Pacific Ocean: South West | collected 2011
CTGCCGGTACTGTCGCCTTTGCCGGTACTGCTTATGGGAGTATTGCCAGGATTGATCTTGCTTCCGGCGAGACTCTGGGTACGCTTTCGCTGCCGGAAAAAGGACGACCGCTTTCGATGGCTCTGGACCAGAATGGTAAACGGCTGTTTGTTGCCTGTGAAGACTGGATGGTGCGGGTATTTGAAGCGGATTCACTTGCTCCGATTGCCGACCTTATTGGTCACAGTGCCGCTGTTCGTGAGCTTTCCTGCAATTCCAATCTGGTGGCAACCCATGGTCAGAATGGAGTGACGATCTGCTGGCGGTTATCTGATCTGCAGGAAGTGAATCGGGTACGCTTTGATCGTCGCGCTGATCAACAGCTGTCGCCATTCAGGGATATGATTCTGGTGGCAGAACCGGGTGCTGCACCTTTCCTCTTTAAGCCTGATCGGACAGAAAATCACGAACATGGGCAGCTTTCCGATAAACAGGCGCATTGGCTGATCGGCCCCAATGGCTCGCTGGTAACAGGTGGGGATCGTTCCGGTATGATGACGCTGTGGCAGAACAGCTCTCCCGATACCCGGCAGGTCTGGCAGGCTCACAGCGGCTATGCGATTCCAATCGCATGGGAGGATGAAAGTTTGCTGACTGCCGGTACGGACAAGCTGCTGAAACTCTGGAATACGCAGGATGGAGAGATTACGCTTCTTGCTGAACGGCAACTGGAGAGTCGGGCTGTTGCTGGTATCCTGCGGGAAAATGCTGTGGTTATAGCGGATCTCAGTGGGACGTTGCTGGCGTTGTCCCCTGATCTTTCGACGGTTCAAAACCAGAAGGCCCTTGCTCAGTATCAGCAGGGCACGAGTGCGCCATTCGTCGAGAATATGACCATGAGCAGTGCTGGCTTGCTGTTAGTGCTGCGAGGTCATTCACTGGTTGTGGTGGTTACGCCACAGACCTTTGAAGAAGTGCAGCAACTTCTTGCACCGGGCGCACAGAATAGCCCTGCTTTGACGGCCTCAGAACTGACGGTGACACAGAACGGTAACCAGGCTATTGTCGGTTACAGTGATGGTTCCATTGTGGCATGGGGATTGACCGGGGCTATGCAACCTGTCTGGCAGACTCCAGGCAGTGGGCAACGCGTGATTGATCTGGCGGTCCATGAAGCAAGCAGCCGTTTGCTGCTTACGACCACAGATGGTGTCGGCAGATTGATTGATACTAAGGACGGTCGACCTGTGTACGAGGTGAATGATGGCGAGTCCTGGATTCAGCGTGGGACTTTCTACCGCGACGGTACTCGCTTTGCTACTGGAGATGGCTCGGGCAAGGTGACTATCTGGGAAACCAGTACGAATCGCCCTGTCATCACCTTACCGCAGTTGCACCCGACCGGCGAGAGCGTGACACTCCTTCGTTTCTGCGGGGAAGTATTGGTGATTGCCGATAGTCGTGGGCATATCCAGATGGCGAATGCGGTGGCACCGACACCTTGAAAAAAGGCCTTCCCGATAAAAGGGAAGGCCTCGAAATGGTAGCGGGGGTTGGACTCGAACCAACGACCTTCAGGTTATGAGCCTGACAAGCTACCAACTGCTCCACCCCGCATCATAAATTCTGTTGAGGCAATACTTTAGTGTGGACCTTCTGAGATGCAAATGCCTAACAAAGAAATTTATTTTGCAGGAGCCGTTTCGGTGGTTGGGTGTTGATTTTATCCACTGTCAGACGTCAAAAGGATTGTGATCCTCTCGCTCCGTTTATCTAATTTAAGGCTTTCCTCTAGGTCGCGGTTAAAGACAGCCAGGGCAATTAGGTGGCAGCGGCGGTTGAGTGGCTGAAAGATCATTATGCGCAACCGCTTCGCATTGCCGATCTGGCTAAAAAGGCCGGCATGAGCTCATCCACCTTCCATCAGCACTTTAAAGCAACTACGGCCATCAGTCCCCTTCAATACCAGAAGCAGCTCCGCCTGAGTGAAGCACGTCGCCTCATGCTTGCCGGCAAGATGGATGCGACTAATGCTGCCTACGAGGTCGGTTATGAAAGCCCTTCGCAGTTCAGCCGGGAATACAGTCGCCACTTCGGCGCTCCACCCCTGCGCGACATTTCAAGCCTGCGCCAACCTGTTACGGCAAGTTAGTTTGGCGTGAGGATGCCTTGTTTTTGGGGAGGGGGCATCGTATCTTGGAATCCCCATGATGTCTTTCCCGGTGGGTTTTCGGTCGTTAACGGCTTGTCCCGCCAACCTGATTTCAGTTGCTTTTATTGGAGCATGATGCCATGACGCAACCTTTTGATACGCCCGGTCTGCCAGACCATGATACCAGCCTGGCTCCGCAGGACCTTTACTCGCGCTCGTTTACCGGGGGTAAATCGCACTTCATGCGGGCTATTGTGGGGAGTAAACTGCCTTTGATTCTGTCTTTGTACGATGAGACCGAATTGTCGGCAAGGCTTTATACCAATCTGAATACCGCGTCCTGGGATGAATGGCAATTTGTGGAGCCGACGGCGATCTCCAGCGAAGAGATCCGATTTGACCTGCAGGTTGAAAAGCGGGGCTCCTATAGTTGTCGTTTGCAGGTTTCGCTGGATGGCGGAGAAACCTGGCTTTGGGATTCCGCGGCCGAAACGTATATCCTGGCAGAACCGGCAGGTTTGCGCCATCTGAAGATGTATACGCTGATTCCGCAGGCGTCGGGTTCGATCATGGATTGGATCCGGCTGCTGCCTGAAATTGCCGGGATGGATTTCAACATGATTCATCTGCTGCCGATTACCCATATGGATCAGTCGCAGAGCCCGTATTCGGCTTATGACTTTTTCGCGATTGATCCACGTTACCGGGATGAAAGTGTTCCGCGTTCGGCAGATGAGCAGTTTGAGGAATTTGTGCAGGCAATGGAGAGTCATGGCCTGCGGCTTTGTGTCGATCTCGTGTATAATCACACCGGAGTAACCAGTATGGTTGCGAAACGTCGCCCTGAGTGGATCATGGGCGATGCCATGGAAAATGACGGGATGAGGCGCGCTGGCTGGCAGGGCGATGTCTGGCACAAATGGCTGGATCTGGTACTGATTCATTATGATCATCCGGTGAAGTCGATCCGGGATGAGATCTGGGACTATATGCGTGCTTATTGCCATAAATGGGGCGGGTATGCGGCCAGAACTGGCGGGATGATCCGACTGGATAATCTGCATAGCAGTCACGAAGGGTTTACGCAGTCGGTATTGGCTGATCTTCGGGAAACGTATCCGGAGTTATTGATTTTTGCGGAACTGTTCACGGATCACAGCCAGAATGCGCGTCTGATCTGGAAGTATGGACTGAATACGCTGCTTGGAACGCCATGGGAATTGCATTTTGTGCCGGAACTGCGGAATTACCTGAAATATGTGCATGCATGCAGCCCCAGTATTCGCTTTTTCACACCGGTTTCGACTCATGACAGTGGAACACCTGCTCAGGAATTTGGGGATGTACGCTCGACATTGCCTCGGTACGCGATTTCCTGCTTCTTCACTCAGGGATTGACGGGGATGTCGCAGGGCGTGGAATATGGCTGCAAGCGGAAGATTAATTTTATTGGCGAAAATTGTCCTATTGAGTTGACCAATGGGATCGAGTTCACCAAAGAGATTGCCAAGTTTCACCGTATTCTGGATGAGCATCCGATTTTCCACGATGGTGGAAATCTGACGTTTATCGATGATGAGCATCATGCGATTATGGCCGCCTGGCGCATGGCTCCGGAAGAGATGCAGAATGGCATTCTGGCTATGGTCAATCTGGACATCATGGGCAAACAGACAATCGACCTGAAGCTGGGACGTCATGGTCTGCTGCTTAAGGGAAAGGCGCTGGAAGATATGCTGACCGGCAGAACTGTACCAGTCACGGGTGATGTCCTGAAACTGACCCTGTATCCGTGTGATGTACGGATCTACCGGGTCATTGATAATCCTGATGCGACGGTTGGCGATCAGGATGATTGAGCCGGGGCGGTAGTCTGACGTTCCACAATCTGAAGCGGTTTGAACGGAGCCGCTTTCCTGCGCTTTTTGACCCAGGAAACCGTTGCTTCAGCAATTTCCTGCATGGGGTAGCTCATGGTCGAAATGATCGGGCAGAGCTCTCTGAAACTGGGGCTGTTGTCCACACCGAGGATGCTGACGTCATGGGGGATGCTCAGGCCAAGGTGCTGGAGCTGCCGCATGACGGTCAGACCGAGCCAGTCGTTGTGACAGAAGCATGCTGTCGGTTTGTACGTGCGCCAGATCTCATGCAACTGGTCTTCATCTCTGGCTTTGAGAATACATGGCTCCAGGCCAAGCTCGGACATTTTTTGCGTATAACCTTCAGCACGATCGACCACGGCACTGTGTCGGGTATCGAAGGTGGCATGCAGAATACGCCGATGTCCGAGGCCAGCCAGATAAGTAACGGCCTGCTTTCCGGTTTCGATTTCGTCTGGTAAAATATTGCAGATCTCCTTGCTGCTGGCTTTCCCGACAATAGCGGCAATCGGCAGATGACGGGCCAGTGAGTCGGGGATCTCCAAACCCTTTTCAGGAGGGACGACAACTGCACCGGCATATCGTCGAGAAGCAAATTCTTCCAGTAAGGCCAGCTGCTCCTTCGCATCTGAAGCGGATACCATAACGAGGCGCAGGCCTGCCGCAGACATGGCTTTGCTCATGGCATTCATCAAATCCATGAAAAAGACCACCATCGTTCCCGGCATGACACCGAGAACCTGGTTGCTTTTACCGCTGAGAAGTTCGTGAACAGTGGGATTTGGGCGATAGCCGTGTGCGGATGCGATTTTGAGGACATGCGCTCTGGTTTTGGGACTGATGCCGGGCCGGTCATGCAGGGCACGATCGACTGTGCCCTGTGAGACGCCGCATAGTTTTGCCAATTCCAGAGACGATATCATCCAATAACCTCATAACGATCAATGGCAATACGACCTGATACCACTTCGCAGAATGGCTGGCCGTTGCGGACACCAGCCAGACCATAACCTGTATGAGTGGAGATGAAACACTTGAAATCGCCTTTTGCTTTTGGCGCCATGTAAAGAGCTTTCTCAACGGCATCGTAGCGTAGTCCGGTATAGGCCTGGATCAGGGCGTAACTGGACATGGCTCTGGCGTACCAATGACCACATTCATATTCGTTGAACGGATTTCTGCGAACGCCATCGTAACGTTGACGGCAGGCTTTGACGATATCCAAACCTTTTTCTACCTCTCCAAAGCTGATCAGATGTGCGGCGACCTGATACTCTATGCCCGTCCACACTTCATTGCTATAGACGAAAGGCAGACTTAATTGACCACCATGCGGCCAGGAACAGAGTAAAAGTCCACCTTCGGCACCAATCGCGTAACCTGGACGTTGGGGGTTGGCATGACCGGACAGATCTTCTTTGAAGTTGTAACGGTGAATCGCCTGCAAATGCTGGAGTATCGACTCTTTTGGCAGGGAGGGAGGCATGCCAGAGGCCCAGGCCATGAATTCACCAAAGACACCATCGGACAGACAGCCGGTGCCATACTGGTATTTTGGACCTTCGGTTTTGAGTAATTCCTGAACTTCAGGGAGTTGTTTGTTCTTATCCTGATTGACCAGTTCCTTGAAGCTCAGTGGGTCATGGTCGCTTTCGGACCAGTCAATCTTCTGAATGAAGTATTCACCGGTATCGAGGTAATCTTCACAGTAGGCCTGACCTTTTTCCAGCAGGTCTGGCCAATCATGGGTCTCTTCTCCAAGGTACTCGGCCATGCATATGCAGCTATGAAGGGCGGCCAGATAGAAGCTCATTCCCATGATTTCAGGCCCCCAGAACTCAATATCATAGGTATTATGGTGAGGCTCTGTCATGTGGCCAGTGCGTTTTGGGTCCCAGGTCCTGATGCCGTACTCCAGGCTCTGGGTGACCTTCGGCCACAGGCGTTTGAGCCAGGCATCGTCGCCGCAAATCCGCCATTCACGATAGACTTTGAGAATACCCCCAAGCTGTCCGTCGCAGGCTGCCATACCAAACTCTTCTGGAACCTTGATGGGGAGAGGCGTACGGAATTTCTGTTGTCCATCGCCACTTTGGGAAACCTCAAACTCGGTTTCTCTGAGAGAACGTTCCAGATTTGGGAACAGATGGGGAATTGCCTGAGCATAATTCCAGACATGAGTACATGTGCCAGAACAGCATCCTCCCTGATCATGACATCCCTCCCATCCCCAGAGGCGTCCATCATGCTGACGGAGAACGGTGGGGGATTTGAGGATGGAGAGATTGGCGAGGACCGCTTCCTTGATGACTGATGGCAGATCACTGGCGTTGAAGGTCTGCGCAAAAAGTGCGCTTTTATTTCGCCACTCTTCATACCGGTCATACCAGGTGTCGGCAAGGGTGTCGATATTGCGGTAACAGGAGGTGTACCAGGGACGATAGTACTTGCCCGGGTCGGGTGCACACGATCCATCAGAACAACCACAACCCGAATCTCCCTGATCAACCTGAACGGTCGAATACGGTATATACCAGGCAAGCAGGACGCGGATGGTTTTCGATTCTCCCGGCTCGACTGTAAACGGTACATAGAGGCTGCCGCCAGCAGAAGGAGGACCATCATCGCGAGGCGGACGGCGGTCCTTAACCTCACCATCTTCAACAGCTTTCCAGACCATGGATAGGGAATCAAACCAACCGCCACGGAACCAGTTTGCATCCCTCCCAACCCTGGGTTCATCAAGAATCATCATGGTGCAATACCCTTCCTGATAAACCTTACCTGGCGTGCATGGCTGGGTGAAGATCAGACCATGCTCAGTGCGACGAATGTCATGAAGTGGAGCTTTTTCTTTCTTTGCTTCGCCGAAGTTCCACTCGTTATTCAAGGGATGCTGCATGTGAAAGGAGAATACGCCTTCTGCCTTTTCACCGTCGGGATTAGTAAAGGTGTATTCCAGGCCAGCTACGGGGTGACTGGAAAGATCCTCATCACCAGGAGCAAACGGACTCCAGCCCGTGACCCGGGTCTGAAGGGGCATGGCATCGTCCTTCAAGTCGATTTCACCGAATGGGAAGTTGTTGGTGAAGGTGGCTTCTCGGTAATGGGGGAGACCCAGATTATTGCGAATGAATCCACCACCGCCACCATTATATCCAAACACTTTCCAGTCCGGGATCGGGCCTTCGATCATTCTGGCTACTTTGACCGGCTTCTGCACACTAACTGTGGCAAAGATGCGGCGGTTATCCAACATCGCAGGCTTGTGCCTCCAGGAGACGTTTTCCAGACCACCTGTTCCTGAGAGGCAGATCATACCTGCCCCCATGCCACCCATTGGCATGGAAATATGATTCAGATGTTGGCCAGTATAGGACTGGTGAAAATCGCGGGTTGGGGATGCCATGGATCTGCTCCTGAAAGCGGGTTGGAAACAAGATGCGTGTAACTACACGATAGTATAGATTCCTCCTGTCCGGAATGCAAATCGTGTAATTACACGATTCTTGGGTTTTCTTTGTAATTCAGACAAAATAGCGTTCTGATCAGCAGCTATAAAGAGCGATATGTACAAACAATTGCTTCTCCTATTGACGCATGGCTGGTGACTGGATCACGGATGAAGGTTGAGGTGATATCATATATCTTTCTGTTGCCAGTATATTGATGCTGTTTCCGGGATTTTGTACACTTGAGGATATGAGATGTTTCCCCCGCTTCAGCAAGTCGCCCTCAGAAAGGATTGATGATGAAAAGTAAGCACCCCTTCACCCTTATTGAACTGTTAGTGGTTGTGGCGATAATAGCCATTCTGGCTTCTTTGCTGCTCCCCTCTCTTGCCAAGGCCAGAGAGCAGGCGAAGAAGACGAAAGACATTAATAACAAGAAGCAACTGGTAGCTGGGGCGAGTTTATATGCATCTGAATATGATGGATTTATGCCCTACAATCTGAGTAGTGGCTGGACGATTCGTCGCGGTACAACGGGTTATACCGGGCTGGGTTTATTGTATGGGCTGAACTACATGCATGATGCGCCCATGTACTGGTGTCAGGCTGAAGATAATCATAAAAAAGAATTGACGTCCACTCACTGGAAGTTTAACCCCACCAGCTTTGCCGGCACGACTGCAATCGGTATCGAAGCCGACCTGTTTTATCGCTGCAATTCCGGGTTGGATAACAACCCGACTGATCGCTTTTCGGAACTGACAGATCCGCGGGATGGTTTTGCGCTCTGTGGTGGCACCAAGACCCTGACCGGCAGGATTTCCTGGTTGGAAATGCACAAGGGGGAAGGGGCTGTTATCGCGCTTGCAGATGGCAGCAGTGGCTGGCTGTCCTACCAGAAAATCGGCAAGACCCCGAATATCTGGGAAAATGGCGATTACGATGTCAATCGGAGTACCAAGCTGGTAAACCGGGCATCTGTTTACTACCACAAACGGATGTAATTTCCTGCCTGCATCGTTGGCAGAAAAGAGAAAGCGCCATCCCGCATAACTGATGGCGCTTTCATGATGCCAGGTTGAGGTGTGACTGGCCTATTCCCCTGCCGTCAATTTTACCTCTGGTGTCGCCTGTGTCCCTTCTGAGGATAGACAGACCCAGTCATATGGTGGCTGGATCTCTTCAAGATCAAGAAACCACAGTATGCTTTCGGTCGCGGTAACAGTCCCATCTGGATTTTCAGGATTAACCTTGACTCCCTGGTTATTCAAAACGGAAATGGTTTGCAGATCAAATGGCAGCTTCACTGCTTGCTGGCCGCTATCCGTCCATAAGGCAAAAGTGAAGCGCTCATTCCGTTTAAAAATGCCGCCGTAGCCGTGTTCCGGCAGGTGATAAAAACCCACCATTTCACCATTGCCCATGGCTGAACAGGCGGTCTTGAAAGCCTGCAAGGCAGGTTTGGGTGTCAGGTTACGTTTGACCAGTCCGAGATTCTGAATCCAGTCTGTAGGACGCTCCTGAGCATAATGGCCATCCTGCAGTTCATAGTAGAAAACGCGTTCAACACCTGCTGCCCGGTACTGAATCAGGGTGCGGGGAATCAGTTGGGCCTGATGTTCGGGAGTGGCAAGGGTATTGAAGTTCAGGCAGATACCAAGCAGTCCTCCTTTAAGGTCGGAGTCAAAATCATAGAGCACAACCGGTGCAAGGCTTTGACCGGATTCCTGATTTATGACGAAGGGAAGATAATGATCATGGGCAGAAAGCCGTTCATCGGTCAGGAAGCGGTTTGCAGATATGTCGGCAAACTCGAATCCTGCTTTACCGGTATGTGTTGTCGCCTGGAAGCCTGACACGATTCGAGGAACGTTTTTGTCACGCCAGACGCAGGTAAAACGGACATGGAGTGGATCGTAATACATGTCGTTTTCTTCGGCAGTGATTGCAGGCACCCATTTGCCCTCTTGCTGAATCAAGCCCATATACAGCGGAAGGCGGCCCATAGCGATAACCAGTCCGCCGTCGGCAGCAAACTGCCGGATAGCATCATAAGCCTGATGTGGGAATTGCTCTCCCTGAGGGAGAATGAGTACAGTTTCTGTCCCGAAGCGGAGATTGGTTAGCTCTATTCTGTTGACGGTGTGTGAGGTCCAGCCAGAGGTCGCGCACCGCTCTTTTACCCACTGTAACAGGGAGGCGTTGCAACCGGGAAAACCAACTTCATGGAAGATCGCAGCGGAAGGAGAGCGATCCGTCCCTAATATCCGGGACGCGGCGGCCGCAAACCAGTCTTCCATTGCTTGATCGGAAACGGCAGCGGCTGGAGTCGCTTCTCCTGTTTCTGTGATCCAGATCCGCTTGTCGTTGTCATCGAAATCACCCATCACAGAACGTACAGTCTGCATTTCCCGCAGGAGGATGTCTTCCGGATTGCGCCCGTGGAGATAGCGATGCATCGCCAGAATATCGAATGAATCTTTGCCCGCGGTCTGGTAGACCGTGCGGAGGAAGTTCAGTTTCTTTTCATCCCAGTTGCCACCGGAAAGAGCGGCCGCGACTACCACGGCATTGGGATTTGCCTCCCGGATGACCAGTGCGGTTGCTTTCAGGACTTGTCCATAGGCAACCGGATCGGGGTGGGATTTCCACATCTCTTCAAGGTCTGGCTCGTTGAGGACTTGCCAATACTGAACCTTCTCTTTGTATCTGGCGACCGTCGTGCGCACAAAGTTGAGCCAACCGTCCATATCTGCGGTGACATGGCTGGTGAGGTTACGCTTGTGGTCGTTATTGAGAATTAATAGAGGCTGCAGCCCACGCTGGTTAAGATCGTTGATAAACGCATCCGGCACCGCAAAATCCCAACTTCCATTCTTGGTCAGCACCATGTCCCAGCGCAGGTCTTCCCGCACCCAGCCTGCGCCGGTATGCTCAACCAGATCCAGCAGGTTATCACGCTCCGAGGATACGACAGGTTTCCAGCGCAACTCCAGACCAGCGATTCCGATGTGATCTGCTTTGAGTGGTACGGGTGTGTTTTCGGCTTCTGTTGCCGAGAGTGATCTGGTCTGGCAACCTACAATTGAAAGGACAACCATACTGGTTGCGACTAATCCTGGCAGGAAGAACCAGAGCCGGTTAAGGCACTTGTTACATGCAGTCATTAAAGAATACCTGAGCTGATTGACGTACGTGACGGGGAGTTACTGGAGGACGATGCTGTTCAGGCATTCGTCGGGCGAGAAGAGTTCAGCGTGACCATCAACCAGGACCGATACGCTTTTTCCAGAGTGACGAATGGGATCACAGTTCTTCCAGTAGTAGGTCGCATCTGAGGTGTCCCAGCTATAGGTCGTGCCGGACCTGAGCGGCATTGTCTGGAAGGTACCGGTACTGTCTCCAAGGAGATATTTTTCAGCAGGACGGGGCAGGCTATCGAGACGGAGCTGGATGCCCTTGTTCCAGTAATCCCACCAGTTATAGGTTTCGTCGGGCAGCATGGGCCAGCCATTCATGCCGTACCCGGTAACCACTTTATTATCGGAATAACGGGTGCGCTTCCACTTGGGGCAGACCCAGATTCCTTTGAGCTGCTTAAGTCCGGTAACCATGGTGCCATTAGTGTAGACTGAGAGGACAAAATTCCATTCCTTGTTGTTCCCCACCGACCTTGGTTGAGCCAGGAAGCCGTCATTTTCCTCAGCATAAAAGAAATGGAGCATGCCCAGCTGTTTCAAGTTATTCATGCAACCTGCTTCTGTAGCCTTATCACGTGCTTTTGACAGAGCTGGAAGCAAAAGAGAAGCCAGAATAGCTATGATCGCAATCACGACCAGTAGCTCTATCAGGGTGAATTTTTGCTGGTGAGTTTTCATGGGAGTGGTCCTTTCTGTAGGGCAGATATCGGTTGGTGATTGTGTGGTTAAAGTGTTGTCAGAATGCTGGCTGGGGCCGCAACAGATGCTCTTTTCTGGAAAACCACGGGTACATAATGAACCGAGGTCTTTCCACGCAGGTATTGGCCGGCACCATCGACCATATCCAGCAGCATGTTAGCCGCGAAATACGACACGTCGTCAAATGCCAGCGAAACTGATGAAAGTGCGGGTTTAGCGGTTTTGGCTTCTATGGAATCGTCCACACCCACAATACTCAGATCCTCCGGGATTCGGATGCCGGCTTCGGCACATGCCTTATAAAGGCCCAGTGCATTCCAATCGTTTGCCAGTACGACGGCTGTCGCTCCTGAAGCCATGAGCATCTTGATTACTGCGGTCAAGTCCGGCAACATCGTCTGTGGGATGCGTGAACTACTCTTAACATCCATCTCAATGAGTAAGCTGGGATCATAGATACCCGCTGCGCGCATGGCAGAAGAATATCCCTGATAGCGAGCAATGAAGCGGGTTCTGGTCTTTTCTGGATTGACGAACGCGATACGCTGATGACCAAGATCAAGCAGTGCCTGAGTTGCAATCGAACCTGCACCCACATCATCTACAGCAACTTGAGGAATGGACAGATCCGGGCGGTAAGAGCCGAAGCCAACCGTTGGAACCAGCGAGGTTAACCGTGGAAGTCCATCGCTTTCAAAGTCTCCGGTTTTGACCATGACTCCAGCAATAGTATCCCGGGAACTTTTACAGATGAGTTCCAACTGATGCAGAGAGTCAGCCATGCAGACCATGGATGAACACCCCCTGCCGGCACATGCTTTCTTAATGCCCGTCAGGTATTCTTGCCAGAGCTCATGGGATATCCAACTGGAAGTCATTTCCGGGGCAAATGCCAGTACGGTACGCTTTACCTTTGCGGCTTTGCTTTCGACTTTGGTGGTGGCGGTTTTAGTAGAGGATCTTCTTCCTCTTGGACGTAAGCTGTACCCAGACTTACGAATAACGGACAGGGTGCGTTCCCGAATGATGGGATCGACATTTTCTGCGTCGTTCAGGACACGACTTACTGTGCCGACTGAAACACCTGCCATTTTTGCCAGTTCACGAATTGTGCTCAACGTAAAGTCCTCGGTCAATGGGTGATTTCATGAACAATTATAGGTATATATGGGCGCTGATTCAAGACCATATTGAACTTTTATATGAACTTTTACCACGACACCACCCACGCCAATGTTCACCAATCCAAACCACAACCCAACCCCCAGCCTATCAGCCCACAAACCCCCAATACAGAAACATATAACAAAAACTTTTTGATGAACATTTTGAAATACGCCCCCGATATTACGATACTATGTTCATGAACCACGACTATAAAGATTTATCCATGCCTATGTACTATGGTTTCAGGAAATCTTAAACTCATCTCATAAAAGTTGTTATAACCACCAACTACATGCAAGGAGGGCTAGTACTGATCCCGCATTCCGGTTGATTGATCGGAAGAGACCTTAACATTCCCACCTCAGGTTACCCCATGAAGCAAGTCGCTTTTCTGTCTTTGTTTGTGCTCTTGATTACCATGATTTCATCTGGTGACATCATCCTCGAAACCTTTGACAGTTACCCGACGGGGACACCGACCTCGGTAAACTGGACCGTGAAAAACACGACCGGTGGATCGTATGTCACCATCACTCCGGTCGTGTCACATAGTCCTTCAAGGTCATTACAGATACGTGATGAAAACACCAGTAGTTTTCCCACGGCTGAATATAGTTTTAATAGCAATTTTCAGTCCGGGACGTTCAGTTTTTATGTCCGGGAATCCAGCTCCACAAATGTCGATGATATCTGGCGGGTTAATTTCCGTCCTACGAATTCGGGATCATTCAGTTTTTCGGTGTCCGGGGTTGGCGGGACATATGGGAAGATCCGTTTGCTGGCTGGATCAGGACAGGAGCTGGATGTGGTCGATACCTCACAGACCTCTTATGCCCCTTATGCCTGGAATAAGGTGTCGGTGGTGATCAATGAATTGGCGGGTCTTGGTGCCATATATCTGAATGATGAGGATACACCCATCCTGAAAAGCTTTGATGCCAGTGTAAACTGGATGGCTGGCAGGGCTATTTTATCTGCAGGTTATAACAGCGCAAGCGGCCATCAGGTTTTCTACGATACCATCAGCCATGAATCGGCCACTATCACCAAGCCATTTACCGGAATGAATGGTCTCAACTTGCGCTGGCTGGGACCTGGTTCCCCGGAGCAGCAGAGCATCCTGGATTTTGCTGCTGCTGCGCAGACCGAATGGATTCGTGAAGATTTCAGGTGGGATTTGATCGAACCTGCTCCGGGTCAGTGGGATTATTCCCGGACCGATTCCTTTGTTTCTGAGATTAAAGTTCGTAATATGGAGGTCCTGGGGATTCTCACCCATAAGCATACTGCCAATGGTTCTCTGCATCCGATGGATGATATGGATCGCTGGCTTCAGTTTGTCGAGAACATCGTTGACCGTTACAAAGATGAGGTGACCTGTTGGGAAGTCTGGAATGAGCCGGATCTGGCAGAATTCTGGCACCGTACGCCATCTGCTACCGAGTTTGGCACTCTGCTTTTTGAGACGGCTAAACGCATTCGGGAAACTAATCCACGTGCAGTTGTAGTAATGGGGTCACTTGCAGGTGGAGCCTGGGACAGTTCAAGGCTCAATTTTCTGCGTACGACCTATCAGGTTGCCGGAGCAGGTTCATTCGATGTGCTGGGTATGCATCGGTACTCCTTTCACTATTCTGAAAAAACACCAGAAGAAATTAATGTGATGCAGGAGGTGAAGGATCTGAGGAGCGTCATGGCGGAATTCAACGACGAAGCCAAGCCGATCTGGATTACGGAAACCGGAGTATCGACGGCGCAGGGCCCGATTCAGGATGCGGATTATCAGGCCTGGCTGTCCTATTCCGCCAACCGTATTCTGGGCTC
>MDTD01063263.1_pt1 | contig 14353 bp, 10 predicted proteins | sample 811221 | NCBI WGS metagenome assembly MDTD01 (sample SAMN05326646, study PRJNA326480) | marine metagenome | isolation source: seawater | place: Pacific Ocean: South West | collected 2011
GTTTAATTGCATAAGTACCATCATGCCCAGAACATTTTTCAATAATCGTAACTTTCGTGTCTGCAACCAATTCGAGAAGTTCTTTGGTTTTTGGGCCTATGTTTTGCACCCGCTGATGACATGGAGCATGATAGGCTAACTTACCCAATTTATTTAAAAAGTTTGTTTTCAGTTTACCTCTTTTATGAAGTCCCATTAAGTACTCAAAAGGGTCAACCATAGACTCTGACAGTTTTTTAATATCTTCTCGCTCTGGAAACATTAGTCGTAATTCTTGTCTATACATTAAAACACAACTCGGAATTGGTGCAGTTATTTTATAGCCTGCGTCTATAAACTGTTGGAATTTTCCTAAGTTCAGCTCAGCAAATTTAGCTACCGATTCTAGATCACCTAATTCGAATTTTGGCATTCCGCAACATTCATCACTATTTATAATTGAGACATGTATGTCGTTGTGTTTAAAAACCGCAACCATATCGTTCACAAGCTCCGGCAAATTCACGTTTCCATAACACGTCACAAATACAGCAATTTTTTCGCTTGTTTTAGTCTGTTTTTCAAGCACCTTCAAAGGTAAATTTTTCTGTTTCAAAAATTTTTTTGTATTGTATTTGGGTAATGGAGCTTCGGAATGAATTCCAACAGTTTTTTCCAGCACCTTTCTAGCCATCGAATTGTTATTTAACGTATTGACTATGGGCGCGACGACCGGGAGGCCCGCCAAGTCTCCTACTATTTTTGTTGAAGACATTAATTTATCTCTGAGCTTCCCTCCGTATTTTTTAAAATTTGCAGCTTTAGCTCGAAGCATTAAATGAGGAAAATCGATATTCCATTCATGAGGAGGAACATAAGGACATTTGGTTAGATAACAAATATCGCACAGATAGCACTCGTCCACCACTTGCTTATAATCTTTTTTAGCTACACCATCGACTTCCATGGTCTCACTTTCATCAATCAAATCAAATAGAGTTGGGAAAGAGTTACATAAGCTGACACATCTTCGGCACGTGTGGCAAACGTCAAAAACTCTTTCTAGCTCTTCATCAATTTTTTTTTCGTCATAGAAGTCCTTCGACTTCCAATCGATGGGGAAGCGAGTAGGTGCATCGAGACTACCCTCTTTATTAAATTTATAAGACATGGTAGGAGGGTGGTTCGAAAAAAGAACCACCCTTTTCATATATATGTTAAGAAATAGAATCTAGGGCTTTTTGAAATCGGTTAGCATGAGAACGCTCTGCCTTTGCTAGTGTTTCAAACCAATCCGCTATTTCCTCAAAACCCTCTTCTTTTGCTGATTTTGCCATTCCCGGATACATGTCGGTGTATTCGTGGGTCTCTCCCGCGATTGCTGCTTTAAGGTTTTGTTCTGTGGTTCCGATAGGCTCGCCGGTAGCCGGATCTCCAACAGCTTCCAAGTACTCTAAATGACCATGCGCGTGACCGGTCTCGCCTTCAGCCGTTGATCTAAACACTGTTGAAACATCGTTATATCCTTCGACATCTGCTTTTTGCGCGAAGTAGAGGTACCGACGATTTGCTTGCGATTCGCCTGCAAATGCGGCTTTTAGGTTTTTTTCTGTTTTGCTCCCTTTTAAAGACATCTTATTGCTCCTGATGTAATTTAATTAATTGCGTTTATACGAGTCAAATAAACTAAGAATTTACCCTCCTTATTACTAATAATAAGCCAAAATTAACATAAAATAACCTTTTTTAAAATCGTTTATTTCAATAATATTAATATGAAAACGATTAATTAATACAAAACGATTTAATTCGAGTGATTTTGAAGCATTTAAAATACATTTAATCACCTAAATAATATATTGATACCCCAAGACAAATGCGGCAGAGACCTTATTATAAATTAGAATTCTATGAGCAATTTATTTTTTCACATAAAACATAGGGGAGTGTCCTCCTTTATCTTTTGCTAGTGGCAATGGTCTTTTTTTCTTACCATTTTCTCCAAGAGGCTGATCATTCGGAATCGGGCTACCGGCTATGAACTCTATCGCTTGAGCAGGACGACGTTCCTCCGCGTAAGCTGCATCTAAACATTCATTTTTCTCTTCATCCGACTTTTTACTACCTAACAGCTTTTCCCCATTTAAAATATTATCTTTTAAAGGATCATATTCCTGATTAGTGAGCGTTCCACCGCGTTCAGGCCCTTCTGGTACTCTTGCTCTTTGTTGCTTTGATAATCTATAGAGAATATTCCAAGCCCTTTTATTTTCCTCGATTGGTTCAACAGATACCTTTCCAGAAGCTTCAAATTCTTTCCATATCTTCTCACCTCTCTCGGTCCTAATCACGACAATGGTTGCGCGATCAGTACCGACTCCACCACATGCAATATCAGCTAATTCTGCAGAAAAATCACCACAATGTGAACATTCAGGTCTCTGATATTGCTCCATGGCCTCAGCTAAAGGAATGGTAGCTATCTCGCCATTTTTTTTATAAATAAGCACCTCTCCTTTTACATTAAACTTTTTTATATCTGTCAGTGGGATCCCCATTTCTTTTTCAATTTTTTCTGTCATTAGTTCAGGCCGAAAAACTTCCGTACAAAATAGACCCACGCTGAAATTGACTCTATTACTCATGCCCCTTAAAAACTCTCGTTGTCTTCCAACAATTTTTGGTTTCTTCTTTTCAGAAACTAAAAAACTTGGATCCATTTTTTCCATTTTTCTTAGTGGAGTTATTTGACAGGGCACTCCCACGAAACCCAACGATTTTAGATCATCTTCAGCAGCTTGCTCCAAAGCCGAATTATTAGGGCAGTAGGTATACCAGCTACCTGCACTGTTTCTTATTGCATCTCTATCTTTAGCCACTTTCGGCGTTGGAAAACATGGTTTATCGCCATCGCCAACCGCAGAAACTATCGCGCCATCTATGTTGCCACTCTCATACGCCCAGTCTAATAGAGCAGTAACAACGCCGCCGTCCTGTCCACTTTCCGATATTATCGGATCATTTGATTTCGCTACAAAAATGTTACGAAAAACCCCAAATACTCCCTCCCAAGAATCTTTTCTTTCATTGGAGAATACTGCCTGTCTTAAGTGCGTTTCCCTAGGCCATAACCTTGGGCATACCGTAGCACAGACATCACAACCTGCACCTTCACTAACACCACAAAAATCAAAAGGAGCCTTAGCTTTAGCCGTTTGTTTTGGTTTTCCTTCAACCATCTCAATGACGTTATGAGGGCAGGCTGCTACACAGCTTCCGCACTCACAGCAACTACCAAAATCAACAACATCATTCATCATGATTTTAAAACTATTGTGTCTCAATTCTCCCATTTTTTTGCTCCATACTTGTCATCTCTAAAAAAATTTTAAAGTAAATAAGATTGCACGAACTTGTATTTTCACCGACAGAAGATAAAAATGCCAAATGTTTTTCAACTATTTGTCCGTTTAGCTAATTTAGTCTTCTGATGTAGCTAGTAAATAACAAATAAGTTTAGATTAAAGAAATTTAAATCTATTGAATTTGAATGCCAAATCACGTAAAAGTTTGTAACCGATTGATTTTATTTGACAACACCCAGAAAAATTATCACCTTACAAATAAACGATATAAAAAACCAGTTGGATCTCTTGTTAAACTGACGACAAAACAAAAATAAAAGTTCTATCTCATAACCAGTCGACAAATATCATAAAATTGCTCTTAAAAATAAACACGGGGTACAAATCAGGAATTAACCGCCCTACCTGTAACACAAGAATCTGTGTTAGTTCAGAGGATTATTTAATCATAGTTTTGAAAAACCCTTTAAGCAGTGAAATTATTGTTTCCAAGTGGCAACCAATATCTGCGACGAAAAGTTTATAGACGACAGCATAAACTGAATAAATTGTAACTTAGAAAATGATATCTTTGTGCATTTTTTAAACAGCAACTTTCATGTACTTGATACCCTAACGATAAACCAACTTGAGAAATTGATGATCACTCAATCAACGCAAGGCTTGCCAAAACCACCGCCTCCAGGAGTGTGAATTAAGATACATTCATCACGAGCAATTTCTATTTGAGCACAAGATGGTAAGTCAAACTGATTTCCGACTTTGTTAATATAAAAATTCTTGCCCGCCAATCCGTCTTGTCCACCATTTAATCCACGGGGTCGATTAACTCTACTACTTGACAATATTGATAGAGCAACGGGCTCCAGAAACTTGATTTTTCTTATAACTCCGTTTCCTCCGTTAAACATTCCTTTACCTCCACTGTTTCTTCTGATCGAAAACTCTTCGAGTAGAATTGGGAAATGGCGCTCCATTACCTCTGGATCTGTAATTCTTGAGTTGGTCATATGGGTTTGTCTGGCACTTGAACCGCCATAATTTTTTCCGGCTCCTGAACCTCCACAAATTGTCTCGTAATACTGAAAACTAGAATTTCCAAAGGATAAATTATTCATCGTACCCTGAGAAAATGCCTGAAGCCCGAATGCAGCTAAAATAATATCAACAATTTTTTGACTAATTTCTACATTGCCCGCTACAACCGCGGCTGGATAGGAGGGATCTAGCAAACTACCTCGTCGTAAGTTTAATTTTACAGGAACAAAACAACCATCATTTAATGGGATTTCGCTATCGGAAATAAGAGAACGCAAAACATAAATGATGCAAGCCTTAGTAATTGATTTGGGTGCATTAAAATTGTTGGCAAGCTGCTGACTTGTTTTTTCAAAATCAAAAAATAATCTTTTTTGATTTTTATCCACGTTAATTTTTACATGAATATCCCCTCCCTCGTCTAGGCGGGCGCCATACGCACCCGACTCCAAGCAAGGTATTATTTTTTGTACAAATAGCTCGCCTTGATTTAGTAATCGTTTTGATAAATTGTTAATTGAAGCTTTGGTAAATTTAAACAGTTTAATTTGAATCTCATTAATACCAGTCTGGTTTGCAGCTACTTGTGCTTTAAGATCGGCAATATTATGCGCAATGTTTCTGGCAGGATAATCGCCATTTAAAAACATGTGAGTAATTTCTTTCTCTTTAAAAATATTATCTTCTACCGCTAACATTGCCTTAAAAAGAATTCCCTCTTGTTGAATTCTAGAACTTTTTGCCGGCATCGAGCCGGGAGTTATTCCACCCACATCAGCATGATGACCCCGCGAGGCAACAAAAAATACTGGACTCTTGTCCGCATCAGAAAAAAATACTGGACTGATTAGAGTAATATCTGGTAAGTGAGTACCTCCTTCAAAAGGGTCATTCGTCATATAGGTTTGGCCTGGCTTCAAACAAAAAGATTGATTTTTGATTAACGATTTTACACAATCACTCATAGAGCCAAGGTGCACCGGAATATGCGGAGCGCTGGCTAACAAGCAACCCTGTTTGTCGAATATGGCACAAGAATAGTCGAGACGTTCCTTTATATTTATTGAGGAAGCTGTTTTTCTTAAAGCACTTCCCATTTGCTCAGCAATAGAAACTATTTGATTTCCAAAGATAGAAACCTCCATTGATGTTTCTATCTTCTCTGAATAATTCTTTTGCTTAGTAAAACTAATCTTATTTACTAATAAATCATAGTTCTCAAGACAATCACATGTCCATCCACTCCTGACGAAGACAGTGTTATTAGAAGATATAATAATTGCGGGGCCGATGATTGTAGTCCCAACAGAAAGATCATGTAATTGATAGAAAGGTACATTTTTCCATTGACCGTTTTCGAAAACTTTTTCTTTGACGACGCTTTTTTGAAGTGTCTGTTGATCTATATTTACAATTGATAAAGACTGAAGATCAATTACTGAGTCTTCTATCGTCTTGACGAGCACTGATTCAATAAATAATTTTTTACCAGATTCTGTAAACCCATAGCTTTTTGAAAAAGATTCAATGAAGTCAGCTTTCATTTTTTTTACTTCGCTTAAGGCTACAGGAATCGCATCTAATGTATCTTCATATTTTAATTTTAAATAAATTTGGCTTCTTAAAGATTTTGGATTCTTAAAAGTTGATCTAGATTTTTTTTTTACTTTTTCAAAAGTTTTTTGCAAACTCTCAATATTCGATTCAGACAGAACCTTATTTATTGATTCCTCTACAAAATTTTGCCTATCAGATAAACCTATCCCCAAAGCGGACAGAACGCTAGCATTATTTGAGATAAAGATTTTCTTTATACCTAAGGAATCAGCAACTGCACAACAATGTTGAGCTGCTGCTCCGCCGTAACAATTTATGACATAATCTTTTATGTTATGACCTTTATCAATTGATATTTTTTTAATAGCATTAGCCATTTTTTCAACAGCTAATTCTAGAAAGCCCTCGGCAATTTGAAAAACACTCGTTTTTTCCTTTAAGTTATCTCTTGCACTTGCTGCAAATTCTTCGAAACATGAAACGACCAACTCTCTGTCAATCTTTGAATTTTTATTTTTACCAAACAAAGCTGGGAAAAATTCAGGCCGAATAATACCTAGCAACACATTACAATCTGTTACTGTAACGGGTCCTCCATTTCCGTAACACGCGGGACCGGGGTGTGCACCCCCTGATTCGGGGCCTACTTTGTACCTGATGCCGTCAAACTCTACTATTGACCCCCCACCGGCTGCAACCGTATAGATATCCATTGAATTACTATTTATAGCAATATCCTCAATTTTGCTTTGGCTTCTATGCTCGTAATTATCATTATAATGAGCAACATCGGTCGACGTGCCTCCCATATCAAAGCAAATTATTTTTCTAAAGCCTTTGCATTTAGCTGTCTTAACTGCTCCTATAACGCCTCCAGCCGGGCCAGATAATATCGAATTTCTCCCTTGAAAATTCTCTGCATCTGTAAGTCCACCATGGGATTGCATAATCGAAAAGCTTATTCGACCTAGGGCCTTCTTAAGGCTACCAACGTATTTCTGCAATAGTGGTAAAAGATAAGCATCGACAACCGCAGTATTGGCACGGTCAACATAACCTAGCATTGGACTGCTTCGATGCGAGACCACAACATTATCAATTCCCATGGCTTGAAGTTGCCGTGCAACAAGTCTTTCGTGGTCCGGGTTAACATAACTATTAATTAGTGCGATCGCGATTGAGTCGAAATTTTTTAGACCATTTTTTTCAATAATAGCTTTTAGTTGTTTTTTTTCTAATGCCTTTAGTACTTTTCCGGACGAATCGATTCTGCCACCTATTTCAAAACTTTTATTCCAAAAACGTTTTTCGGTTTTAGTATTTAGTGAAAATAAATATTGCCTATTTTGATGCCCTATTTCCAATAGGTCTTTATAACCTGTTGTTACAAGCAATGCGGTTTTAGCACCTTTGTTTTCCAAAAGTGCATTCGTACCTATAGTTGTGCCAATTTTTATTTCTTCAACTAATTCATCCATTAATAATTCTTGCCGGTTCAATTGGATGACTTGGTAAATATATTTTGAGACTAATTCAAAAGACTCTTCTTTCTGAGCAGTTAGGAGCTTTTCTACGTGCAAAACATTTTCTGGTGAAACGCCAATTACATCGGTAAATGTACCGCCTCTATCAATCCAAAATTGCCACTTCTTTTTTTTTGTTTCTTTGATAATAGTGATTGTTCCGATCGTGTCTTCAAACCTAAAGTATTTTATCTAGAATTTACTATAAGGCGCCATAAAAAATATTTGTTATTTTTTATCTAATACCTGATCTCTAAGCGCACTTTTTTCTAGGCTGATTTTATCCTTCAGGCTCATTACATAAGCCGCAGCAGCTAAAATAACGATAGCTCCCGCTTCTGCAAACAACATCAGTGGATCCATATCTTTGCTATGAAGAACAATTAATCTACATAGAGCGGTCATTGCAATTATTATGGGTAAAGTAACAGGAATCCGACTACTCGCATAAAAAGCCCCAACCATCCCAATAATTTCTGCATAAATGAAAAGCAAAAATAAGTCGGCTAACTCTATCTTTTTCAATTCATACATTTCAAGAATATCAAGCCCCGCAGCAATAATAGTCAAAATACCAATAATAGCGAGAAGTATCTTCTCACCAACTAACGTTGTCCAATGTAGCCGCTCATTTAATTTACTCATAAATTTAACACCTAGATATCATTATCAGCACAATAAAATATTACTATTTTTATAAACTCCAACCAGTTCAGATTAAGTAATATTGAAGCCTGTATATTGTGCTTTCGCTACATCAAGACATTTCTCTCGATAATTACCAACTCCACCGATATAAGATAATAATCGTCTTGGTTTTCCGTCTACATTAGAGCCCATATACCAAGAGCTTGTTTTTGTTACCAGTGTCTGTTCAGCGACCTCATCATGATGAGACACCCATTCCTCTTGAGCCGACTCGCTGGCTTCAATAACTTTTTTTCCTTGCCGATTAACGTAGTTGATGCAATCACTTATCCATTCTGCTTGTTGTTGTAAACAAGTCGTCATATTACAAAGCGCCGCCGAAGGAGCAAGCGGAGCACCAGTCGTGAACAAGTTTGGGTAACCGCTTATTTGAAGGCCCATCATTGTTTTAATTTCCTTGTTCCACTCGTCTTTAAGTAACTGACCGCTCTTACCTGTTATATCAATTCTTGTTAGGGCTCCAGAACCAGCATCAAAACCAGTAGCTAATATAATCGTATCGAGCTCAAAACATTCGCCATTGCTCAAACGAATTCCATTCGATGTAATTTCTAAGATCGGGTTATCTTTAACACTAACCAACTCTACATGAGGTAAATGAAACTTCTCTAAATAACCGTTCTCAAGTGGCACCCTATGGGTACCAAAACCATAATCTTTTGGAATAAGGATTTCACATAGTTGCGGATCCTTAAGTCTTTCCTTCATTTTTTCTCGGACAAAATTTGATATCTCATCATTGACTTCCTGTTCAAAAAACATCTCCTTATAAGACGAAAGCCAAAGTTCTAATGAACCATTCTCCCAGATTCTTTCTAATACCTCTCTTCTTTTTTCAGGTGTGCTATCAGCCCAAGACCCATCTTGCCATTCGAATTCAAATCCTGAAAACGTCTTTGGAAGATTCTCCTGAAACCAGTGAAATTTATCTTTATATTCCTTTACGTCTTTTTCTGAATATTTCGGATTATTCATTGCATTAACGTATTGAGGCGTCCGAACAAAAACTTTTAATTCTTCACACTCAGGAGCAATTGTTTGAATAACCTGAATTCCCGTGGCTCCGTTCCCAACTATACCAACTCGACGATTTGAAAAATCAATAGATTCTTTTGGCCAACGTGCGGTGTGGAAAATATCTCCCTCAAATTTATCTTGTCCTGAGAATACGTTCTCTAAAGGGGCTGATAACATTCCGGTACAAGAAACGAGATATTGACACTCTATTTTTTGACCAGAATCCGTTAACACTTGCCATAAAGACCGCTCTTGGTTCCACTCAGCTGATTTCACAACCGTACTAAATTGAATGTCTTTTTTTAAATCTAATTTATCAGCAACATAATTCATCCATCTCTCGATTTCTGGTTGCCCAGGGAATTTCTCAGACCAACTCCAACCTTTATATAAATCTTCGTCAAATAAATATTGGTAAATGTAGCACGCAGAGTCAAATCTTGCCCCAGGATAACGATTCCAGTACCAAGTGCCACCAACTCCTGAGCCCGCGTCAACAACCTTCACGTTCAAACCTTGATTTCTTAATAGGTATAACTGATACAGACCGGCTACTCCAGCCCCAATCACTAACGCGTCCAATTTCAATTCTGCTTCCTTCATGTTTTTCCCTTCCTAAATCCAAATTTTTAAAAATTTCTTTTAGCTTAAATCAAAGCCGCTCTCCAGCCAACCCCCTTATTGTGTCATATAGTACTTAATATAATGACTAGGCCGATTTGAGGCATTTTGAGTAATAAGTGTATTAGGATCATCGTAAAAGTCAGCCTTAAAACCCGTCGGTTTGTCTTTTTTTCTACTTCCAATATAACTACCCAAATCCCGTGACCATCGAAAGACGGCTTTTGCAAAGTCCAATCTTGATTGCTGCCAACAATTTAATGCCTCTTCTCTATCAGAAGATAGCAACGCTTTTGTCAATGTCATAGCGTCCGAGGCGGCTTTTGAGACGCCCAGACCGACATGGGGCCTAGCAGTACAAGCGGCGTCACCTATCAAAACTACGTTATCAAAAATCAGCCTGTCCACGCATAAATCTTGAATGTCTTGCAAAAAAGGAGCTTCCGTTTTCGTAATAAGCTCTCGAATTATCCTTGGTAATTCCGATGATTTGTTTCTCATATAATTTTTACTTCTCTCAGTTATTAGATTTGGAGGTATTCCAGCAGAATAATAATTGCCCGAATTATCGGTATGAATTCTTTCCAACGAATATGTATCCTCCCATTGGTACCAAACCCAGTTGTACCATCTTTTCCCTTCCCTTAAATCATCGTTTGGCCCCGCAACCAAATATCCCAACCAATGCCCTCCCTCACTCAGCGCAAAACTAAACTTATTAGCTAATTTTAAAAGCGTAGAAGGCGGAATATCTGATTCATTTACCAAACCTCGCCATGCAACATAGCCTGACTGTTCTGGCTTAACGTGTGGGAGCAAAATTTGTCTGACCCTTGATAGACTACCGTCAGCTCCTACTAAGAAGTCACCTCGAGCGGTATCCCCATTGGTAAATTTTGCCACAATTTTGCCGTCGGAGGCATTTGAAATATCGCTTAGACAGTGATTTGGATAATAGTCTCCCACACTTAATTGTAATTTCAAAAAACGATATATTAAACCCCATGATGTCATCGTCTGAGGCATTGCCAACCTATGAGTCACATCTCCATTTTTCGAAAAAAATAACCTTTCGTCCGAAACCACTCCCATGCTTGCGGTTAGCGACAAACCTGCAAACTCTAAAGCTTCATATAGTTCATCATGCGTAGCTATTCCTGCACCCCTGTTTTCCAGAGAAGAGGTGCTACGCTCAAAGATTTTAACATTATAGCCTCTATTTTTCAGACTGATTGCAACTAGTAAGCCAGCCATCGAACCGCCAATTATTAAAATCTCTTCTTCTTTTTTCATATAATGTTTTAGGCAAATATTGTTCTAGACAAACTTTGCTAAAGATTTTGATTAACTATACCGATTAAAGTTACTGTAGATTATCTAAATATACCTCTCCGTTGTACACGTTTACACCGCTTTTCAACGGATGGCCGTCTGTAACTAGATCAGTAGAATTCGCAGTGTTAGCCAATATCTGAATGTAGGGTGAGATAGAATTACTTAGTGCTTTAGTTGAAGTTAGAGGTACAGCGCTAGGGATATTAGCAACACAGTAGTGAATTACATTATCAACAATATAAGTTGGTTCATCATGGGACGTAGGCCGCGAAGTTTCTAAACAACCACCTTGATCTATTGCAATATCCGCAACAACAGCACCTTCTTTCATATTGCCTATCATATTTCTCGAAACCAATTTTGGGGCACTTGCTCCAGGAATCAACACCGATCCAATAACTATATCAGCATTAGAAAGATGATTATTATAAGCCTTACTTGTAGGAAAGACATAATTTAGACTAGACCCAAATTTATCGGCCAAATAATCTAACCTTGCCAGTGACCTATCAAAAATAGTAACTTCCGCTCCCAAACCTACACCAATCGAAGCTGCATTTTCTCCGGCTGTACCCCCTCCGATAATTAGAATTTTTCCCCTCTCGACTCCACCAACTCCTGACATCAGTACACCCCTTCCACCTTCGTGCTTTTGCAGAAAATGAACTGCATTTTGTACCGCCAACCTTCCTGCTATTTGACTCATAGGTTTTAAAAGTGGCAACTGACCATCAGATGTGCTAACAGTCTCGTAACCAAGAGCAGTCACCCCAGATTCACAAAGCAAACGAGTCTGTTCTGGAAATGCCGCTAGATGTAAATAACAAAATAGTATGTGATGGGGTTTTAAAAGTTTACATTCTGCTATCGTTGGTTCTTTTACCTTAACGACTATCTTAGAGACAGTAATAAGCTCTTCCGGTTCTTCAATCACCGTTGCGCCAGCATTAACATAGTTTTGATCGGTAATTCCAACACCCAACCCTGCATTTTTCTCCACAAAAACTTTTATACCAGAGGAAACTAGCCTAGCCACCTGGGAATCGTCTAGTGCTACACGATATTCTTTGACTTTCGTTTCCTTTAAAATTCCGATTGTCATAACCACGTCTCCTCAGATAATTAAAAATTGAACTATATTATCTCATTAATAGAACTATTCAGGTACAAGCTCACCAGAGCCTCCCATTTCTTCTGGCATGTCACTGAACTTTGGAAGGCCATCAGGCATACTAATTTGCTTTTTCGAATAAAATACATGAACACTGGGATTAAATTCAAATCGATCGATCACTGCCGAATAAACATCAATTAACTCCATCTTTGGATGCTCAGTCATAACATGCCCGCCACATTTTCCACACCACTTTCTGAAACTATTTTCTGTCTTAGCGTATGTTTGTAAATTTGATTTACCTTGTGCGATTTGAATATTTGCCGGTGCCCAGAGGCTAAAAGCATTAACAGGACCCGCAGACCAATGCCTACAAGAATCACAATGGCAATATCCCATGGCTTTTGGCGCTCCATCAATCTTCAGCTTTACCTCGCCGCAAAAACATTCTGCACTCAAAGTCCCAGTCATAATCTCCCCCCTCTAAAATTTTATACCCAAAAATCATGAGCTATCATTATAAAAATTTAATGATAGATTAATCATTAAAATAAGTGTAATAAATCAGACTGATCTAAACAAAATATTTTTGTCATACAAGCTAGCGATATCGTTTTTTGCATATCCAAGCTCCTTAATTATTTTTTCATTGTGTTGGCCGAGTGTTGGAGCATAGCCTTGTTCTAGTTGTAAACACTCATCAAAAATAGCTGCCGCTCTAGATTGTCTAATAAGCCCAAAATCAGGGTGGTTCATTTCAGAGTAAATTTTACTTTTTAGAACCTGTTCGTAGTTTAACATCTCACGTCTAGACAAAATTGGTGCACAAGGCACGTCTTTCTCGCTAAAGCGGGCAATCCAATAAGAATTTCCTTTCATTTTCAAAATTTCTGACGTCATCTGCAATCTGATTTTAGCGTTTTTCAGTCTTGCGGCAGTAGTCACAAATCTGGTGTCTAATAACCATTCAGGTTTTTGTAAAACCTCGCACAAACCAGCCCATTCCTGATCCGACATAGCCCCAACCGTAATAAATCCATCTGATGTTTTGAATACTAAATCTTGGGCGATTTGGCCTTCAGGATTGTCAGAAGTTCTATCATCTACCAAGGTATAGTTCATCATTCCCTCAGGCCACAAAAAGGCAACCATCGCGTCGAGCATTGATAATTTAATATGGCAGCCTTTTGTAACTCTTGAGCGATAAAACAACCCTGCAGTAATAGCTTGAGCCGCCTTTAATGCAGTCACTTTATCGGGGATCACAGTCCTAACCATTTTTGGCCTAGAGGAATCACCAGCCTGAATGTCGGTTAAACCAGAGATTGCTTGTATCACCGGATCGTATACTCTGCTGTTTTTAAGCGGGCCAGTATTGCCAAAACCGCTAATCGATACATAGACGACTTGATTATTTAGTTTACGAATAGATTTTTCGCCTAAACCCAGACGTTCTATCACACCTGGTCTGAAGTTCTGCACAAAAACATCACAATTTTTGACCAACCTCTCAATAATTTCACGCCCCTCTAAAGTTTTTAAGTCAATTGATAGAGATTCTTTTCCTCTATTTATATTTATAAACGCTGTAGACAAGCTTCCTTTTTTAATTCCCATTTTACGAGTAAGGTCACCTTCAGCAGACTCAACCTTAATAACGCGAGCACCTTGGTCCGCTAGCAACATAGTCGATGCGGGGCCCGATAATACAGCACTTATATCAAGTACTGTAATTCCCTCTAAGGGAATAACTTTTGCTTCAAACGACATTTAATAAGACCTCCAAAATTTCTAAAAATATAATGACAGTAACCCATATCGATATCTAGACCTTGATAATTGCAATATTATCAATAAGTTGCACTAATTAAATCTTATAAAATTCGGGTCACAACACAAAAACCACATGTGTCAAAAGATTTTTGGATACATTCACAAAAATTTCACTTCAAGCAATCTATGATTTAAACTTCACGAATGAGCCTTTCTTTTGAAAGGGCTCGTTTAAATATAATTAAGTAGGAACAGGGGATATCTAAATGAAGAAATCTTTAACCAGTTTGTGGCTTGTAGCTACTTTGGCTTGTTTCTCGTTA
>MDTD01153758.1_pt1 | contig 14353 bp, 14 predicted proteins | sample 811221 | NCBI WGS metagenome assembly MDTD01 (sample SAMN05326646, study PRJNA326480) | marine metagenome | isolation source: seawater | place: Pacific Ocean: South West | collected 2011
CAGCAGTAGGTGAAGCATCAACCAGATAATCCGATGAGATGCCGGTCTGTCTCACTCTCATGCAAAGGTAAGATCAACCATTTAATCCGCTTACCCTTTTCATTCTGGCCCCCTTGTTCATTTTCCCCTCCCCTGGTGTCGCCATTCCCGCTGTACGAGCCCCACAGATCCACCACAGGGGACAACCTTATGCAGCTTCTGCTACATGCAGGGCAACGGATCCTGGTTCTACACGTATGCGCCCCAAAGGGTCAGAAGACAACCGGGCACCCGCTGGATCTCGGCCGCCCTGCCCGCTCAGAACCCCAGGTAGCGATGCCCCAGCAGGTCCTGGAACGGACGGATGTAGCGCTCATTGATTTCCTCGATCAACCCCACGGAATAGGCCTCGTCGAAACAGCGGTCGAAGGCTTTGGCCAGCGACTGCTGGCGGAACACCATTTTGTAGGGCGTCGGCTGGAAAATGGGGGAGAACTCAAACCGGGGATGGCCCACGTAGCGCACCACCAGATCGGCGGACTCCAGGAGCTGGCGATTGACGTTGGCAACGATCAGGCCATCGGCAAGAACGGCATCGACCCGCCCCAGCAACAGGAGGTGGGAGTGAATTTTCTGGTTGGTCACCTCGAACAGCGACCCGAAGCGGGACTGCAGATCTTCCAGTTCGAGAATGGAAATACCGTTCTTGAAGGTCACCACGTCGTGCCCGAACAGGCTTTCGATGCCATCCACCCGATCCAGGCGGTTGACGTCGTACACGGCACCGTTCTGGTACCAGATGTACGCCGAGGTGGAGTAACCGGGCAGGTCCTGCCCCAGAGGCACCGTCATCACCGCGTCGGCGGTGTCGGACGACTGATACGTCAGGATATGGCGGCCAAACGGCTGAACAATGAACTGGGCCTCATAGCCACACAACCGGAGGGCCGAGCGAACGCTCTCCGCGTCGCGGCCGACACCGCCCTCGGCGACCGCTCCCGGCAGGTCCGGCGCCAGAATGGTCAGTGTTCGCGCCTGGCCGTGGCCCGCCGCGGCCAGCAATAGCATGAGGCATCCCAGCAACGGGCGTCGCAGTGGCAAGGTTACGGTCATGTCGGATCGATCAGGGGCCGGTGAGTCGGGGTACAGGCCCTAGTATACGCATTCATGTGACAACGGATGAATACCCGGGTGCCCTTCTCGCCGGGCCAGGAATGCATTACCCTCCGAGCTTTGACTACGGCGAGGAACTCTGTCATGGCCTCATCCGACGTTGTCGCCGGCGTATCTCTGGCACGCCTTGAACGCATCCGCCAGCACCTGGAAGACAACTATCTGCGCCCGGGCAAGCTGCCCGGCACCCTCACCCTGGTTGCCCGTCACGGCCAGGTGGTGTGGGTCCGGGCCCAAGGCCTGATGGACGTGGAGCGGGCCCGGCCGATGCGCCGGGACACGGTGTTTCGCATTTACTCCATGACCAAGCCCGTCACGTCCGTGGCCATGATGCAGCTGTACGAGCAGGGACGCTTCCTGCTGGACGACCCGGTGCACCGGTACATTCCGTCCTGGCGCTCGCTTCGGGTCTACAAGGGTGGCGAGTACCCCAACTTCGAGACCGAACCGGCCGCCACGCCCATGACCATCCGGGACCTGCTCACGCACACCTCCGGCCTGACCTACGGTTTCATGGAACGCACCCCGGTGGATGCGGCCTACCGCAGACTGAAACTGGACGGCAGTGCCATCCTGACCCTCGACAAGCTGGTGACACGGTTGGCGGAGCTGCCGCTGGAGTTCTCCCCCGGCACCGCCTGGAACTACTCGGTGTCCACCGACGTGCTGGGCTACCTGATCCAGCAGCTCTCGGACATGCCCCTGGATGAGTACTTCCGCCGGTACATCTTTGCCCCCCTGGGCATGGACGACACCGGCTTCCAGGTCCGGGAGGACCAGAAATCCCGCTTTGCCGCCTGCTACCTGCACCAGCCTGGCGACGCCATGAAACTGCAGGACGACCCGGAGCGGTCGCGCTATCTGCGCACCCCGAACTTCCTGTCCGGAGGCGGCGGCCTGGTTTCCACCATCGACGACTACCACCGCTTCGCCCAGGCCCTGTGCCAGGGCGGCGCCTACGCCGGCAACCGAATCATCGGTCGCAAGACACTGGAATTCATGTGCCGCAACCACCTGCCCGGCAACCGGATGCTGCCGGCGCTGGCCACCGGCGGTTTCGCCGAGTCGCCCTATCAGGGCACCGGTTTCGGGCTTGGATTCTCGGTCAAACTGGATGTCGCCCAGTCCCAGGTGAACGGCTCCGAAGGGGAATTTGGCTGGGGCGGCCTGGCCAGCACCCACTTCCTGGTGGACCCGAAAGAAGCCTTGGTGCTGATCTTCATGACCCAGCTGATGCCGTCCTCCGCCTACCCTCTACGCCAGGCATTACGGGCCATGGTGTACGGAGCCCTGGTCTAGCCGGCCGGGCGCTGTTCCCGGGCCCGCGCTGTGGCATACTCGGAGCCCATAACCCACAACAACCCCACAACTGCAAGGAATCCTGCCATGAAACCGGAAACCCTCGCGCTGCACGCGGGCTTCAAGAGCGACCCCACCACCAAGGCCGCCACCACCCCCATCTACCAGACCACCTCCTACACCTTTGATGACACTCAGCATGGCGCAGACCTGTTCGACCTGAAGGTCCAGGGCAACATCTACACCCGCATCATGAATCCGACCAACGCCGTGCTCGAAGAGCGCATGGCCGCGCTGGAAGGGGGCATCGGCGCCCTGGCCGTGGCCTCCGGCATGGCCGCGATCACCTACGCCATCCAAACCATCTGCCGGGTCGGTCACAACATCGTCAGCACCAGCCAGCTGTATGGCGGCACCTACAATCTGTTCGCCCACTCCCTGCCCAACCAGGGCATCGAGTGTCGCATGGTGCCCCACGACGACTACGAGGCCCTGGAAAAGGCCATCGACGACCAGACCCGGGCACTGTTCTGCGAATCGATCGGCAACCCGGCCGGCAATGTCGTAGACCTGCAGCGCTGGGCCGAGATCGCCCACCGGCATGGCATCCCGCTGATCGTGGACAACACCGTCGCCACGCCCGTCCTGTGCCGACCGTTCGAACACGGCGCAGATATCGTGGTGCACTCCCTGACCAAGTACATCGGCGGTCACGGCACCACCGTCGCAGGTATCGTCGTGGACTCCGGCCGGTTCGATTGGAAAGCCAGCGCCGACAAGTTCCCGATGCTCAACGAACCGGACCCGTCCTACCACGGCGTGGTCTACACCGAGGCCCTGGGGCCGGCGGCGTTCATCGGCCGCTGCCGGGTAGTACCGCTGCGCAATACCGGATCGGCACTGTCACCGTTCAACGCCTTCCTGATTATGCAGGGGCTGGAAACCCTGGCTCTGCGAATGGAACGCCATTGCCAGAACGCCGAGGCTGTCGCCCGCTTCCTGCGGCAGCATCCGGCGGTCACCTGGGTCAACTACGCGGCCCTGCCCGACAGCCCGTACAAGGCCACCTGCGACAAGATCTGCGGCGGCCGGGCGTCCGGCATCCTGAGCTTCGGTATCCAGGGCGGTCGGGACGCCGGCGCCAAGTTCATCGACGCCCTGGAGATGATCTACCGCCTGGTGAACATCGGCGACGCCAAGTCCCTGGCCTGTCATCCGGCCACCACCACCCACCGCCAGCTCAATCCCGAGGAGCTGCGCAGCGCCGGGGTGAGCGAAGACCTGGTGCGCCTGTCCATCGGCATCGAGCACGTGGACGACATCATCGCCGACATCCGTCAGGCGCTGGATAAATCCCAGGCCTGATGCAGTCGCCGGGTACGACCAATGTCGTGCCCGGCCACCCCGTGAAACCCCCTACTTGCCTTGTATCGGCGCCCACCGCGCATTAACCTTAACGGTCCTCCATGCCTCAAAACGAGAGTTCCCGGTTCATGAGCGAAAACGCCAAGCCACGCATCGCCAGTGGCACCAAGTTCCGCAGTGAGCACGGATTCACCGCCATCAAGGACGGCGTTAAGCGTTCCTCGACCGTTGTTCAGGAACAGCCGCCGGTGCAGCGCAAGCCCAAGTGGCTGAGAGCCCGGATGCCGGGCGGCGAACGCTACGAGGCGGTCCGCCGCAACGTGTCCGAACACCGTCTCAGCACCGTTTGCCAGGAATCCCACTGCCCGAACATCGGTGAGTGCTGGGCCAACGGTACCGCCACCATCATGGTGATGGGGTCGGTCTGTACCCGCGCCTGCAAGTTCTGCGCGGTGGACACCGGCAACCCCAGGGGCTGGCTCGACCCGGAAGAACCCGAGAACACCGCCAAGTCCGTGCAGCTGATGGGCCTGCGTTACATCGTGCTCACCTCCGTGGACCGGGACGACCTGCCCGACGGTGGCGCCGGCCACTACGCAGCCTGTGTTCAGGCCATCAAGCGGCGCACGCCGGAGGTCACGGTGGAAGCCCTGACCCCGGATTTCGACGGCGTGCTGGAACACGTGGAAACGGTGGTCGATTCCGGGCTCGAGGTGTTTGCCCAGAACGTGGAAACGGTACGGCGCCTGACCCGCCGGGTACGCGACCCCCGCGCGGGTTACGACAAAACCCTGAAGGTGCTGGCTCACGCCAAACGCTACCGGCCGGATATCCTCACCAAGACCAGCCTGATGCTTGGCCTCGGCGAAACCGACGAGGAAGTGCTGGAGACCATGGACGACCTGCGCGCCATCGGCGTGGACATCCTCACCCTGGGTCAGTACCTGCGCCCCACCCCGAATCACCTGCCGGTGGAACGTTACGTCACCCCCGACGAATTCAAGCGATTCCGGGACATCGGGTTGGAAAAAGGATTTCTGGAAGTACCGTCCGGCCCGATGGTGCGGTCGAGCTACCGGGCCGACAAAGTGTTCGACAGGAACAACCTGGGGCTGACTCTACCGGAAGTGCCGGCCAGCCAGTCCGCCATGCGCATTCCCGTGAAAACAGTGGAATAACCCATCCCCCGCCGGCTCTCGGCCGGCCCCGGGGGACGGGGTAGCCGCCTTACTGGGCCGGCTGGCGCTGCTGCTGCATCTGCTGTTGCATCTGGCGCATGCGCTTGTCCAGCTCGTCGCGCTGCTCCTGGGTAAACACACTGTCGACCTTAGCCTGCATGAGGGTCGAGAGCGCGGCAATCTCACCGGTGAGATCCCCCAGTTTTTCGGCGCTCTCGCGAATCGCGTCCTCGTCGTAATCGGCCTTGATTTCCGCCTGCATCTGGAGCTGAATCTGGCGGGCTTCCTGGCGCAGTTCCCCGATCTTGCCCTGCATGTCATCCAGGATCGCACGGATTTCGCTCTGCTGATCCTCCGTCAGTCCCACCATTTCCGCCAACTGGTCCACCTGATCCGGCTGCCGTTGCGTGGCCTGCTGGGCCAGAGCCGATACCGAAAGCACCAGTGCCACGAACGCGGCGCCCAGAATACTTGTACGCTTCATTGAACCTCTCCGTCGTTTCACGCTTGATTCCGGACCACACCCTAAAACATTCCGGGCCGGCATTTCATCCCGGACATCCGCAATGGCCGGCCAGCAACGCACCCAGCTTGCCTCCAGACCGCCCCGCGCGCGGCCTGCGGGAAATGTGAAACTTTATCCATTCCCCTGCATAATGGCGGATTTGGACGCATCGGGAGTACGCACAATGGCCATCAACTGGTTTCCGGGGCACATGCACAAGGCCCGCAAGGAGATCAAGAACGTCATGCCCCAGATGGACCTCATCATTGAGGTCCTGGATGCCCGCATTCCGTTCAGCAGCGAGAATCCCCTGGTGCCGGGGCTGCGGGGCGACACACCGCTGATCAAGGTCCTGAACAAACGGGATCTGGCGGATCCCGCCATCACCGAGCGCTGGCTGGCGTGGCTGCAACGGGAACGGGGCGTCACCGCCATCACACTGTGCCACAACCAGCGCCAGGAAGCGCTGGACATCCTCAGACTGGCCCAGACATTGACCGCCGGCCCGCACCCACGAACACGCGCCCTTAGGGTGATGATTCTCGGCATCCCGAACGTCGGCAAGTCCACCCTGATCAACACCCTGGCCGGACGCTCCGTGGCCAAGACCGGCAACGAACCGGCGGTGACCCGCGCCCAGCAGGCGATCAAACTGCCGGACAACATCCTGCTGTACGACACCCCGGGATTTCTCTGGCCAAAACTGTCGCCGGAGGCCTGCGGCTACCGTCTCGCAGTCACCGGCGCCATCCGCAGCGCCGTCCTGGACTTCGAGGATGTTGCCCTGTTCGAGGCCGAGTATCTGCTGCAGGCCTACCCGGACCGACTGCGGGCCCGCTACGGCCTGGATCCGCTACCGGACACCGGCCTTGGCGTGATGGACGCCATCGCCGCAAAACGCCGGTTTTTCAGCCGGGGCGGGGTGCCGGATCTGCACAAGGTGTCCGAGGTCCTGCTCAACGAGTTCCGGGCCGGCACCCTGGGGCGCATCTCCCTGGAAACCCCGGAGATGGTGGAACGGGAGCTACGGGAAGCGGCGGAGGAGGAAGCCCGCAAGGCCGTCGAGCAGGCAGCCCGGAAACAGGCCCGCCCCGGCACCTAGCGGCACGGGCCCCTTACCAAGGTCACATACCACCGTGACGGCAAAGCTCCTACACTGTCCGCTCCTGGTATCAACACCCGGCTCCGGTTTCCCGGGCCAGCAAAGGAGGACAACATGAGACGCGTCGTCGTCACGGGCATGGGCATCGTGTCCTGCCTCGGCAATTCCATCGACGAAGTCCTGGACAGCCTGCAGCAGGGCAAGTCCGGCATCCGCTTCAACGAAACCTATCGGGACAAGGGCTTTCGCAGCCAAGTGTCCGGAACCCCGGATGTGGACACTTCCGTGATCGATCGCAAGATCCGGCGTTTCATGGGGCCGGCGGCGATGTACGCCTATCTGGCCATGGAGCAGGCCATCGCCCAGGCCGGGCTGACCGAATCCGATGTCTCCAACGACCGCACCGGCTTGATCGCGGGTTCCGGCGGCGCCTCCTGCTCCAGCCAGGTCGAAGCCACCGACACCATGCGTGAACGGGGCGTCAAGCGCATCGGTCCGTACATGGTTCCGCGCATCATGACCAGCACCGTGTCCGCCTGCCTGGCCACCGCATTCAAGATCCGCGGCGTCAACTACTCCATGTCCTCGGCCTGCGCCACCAGCGCCCATTGCATCGGCCACGCCATGGAGCAGATCCAGTCCGGCAAGCAGGACATCGTATTCGCCGGCGGCGGCGAGGAGGAAGACTGGAGCCTGACCATGATGTTCGATGCCATGGGCGCTCTCTCCACCAAGTACAACGACGCCCCGGAAACCGCCTCCCGGCCCTTCGACAGCGACCGTGACGGCTTCGTGATCGCCGGTGGCGGCGGCATGGTGGTGCTGGAGGAGTTGGAGCACGCCCGCAAGCGCGGCGCCAACATCATCGCCGAGATCACCGGCTACGGCGCCACTTCGGACGGCTACGACATGGTCGCGCCCTCCGGCGAGGGTGCCCAGCGCTGCATGCGCCAGGCCCTGGCCACCGTCCGGGGCACGGTCGGCTACATCAATGCCCATGGCACCAGCACACCGGTCGGTGACGTGGCCGAGATGAAGGCGGTTCGCAGCACCTTTGGCGCCGAGATCCCCCTGATTTCCTCCACCAAGTCGCTGTCCGGCCACTCTCTCGGTGCCGCCGGCGTGCACGAGGCCATCTACTCGTTGCTGATGCTGCAACACGGTTTTGTGGCGGGCACGGCCAACTTGGTCAACATCGACGAGGCACTGCAGGATCTGCCCCTGGTCGGCCCCGAGAGCCGCGAGGTCGAGCTGGACTGCGTCATGTCCAACAGCTTCGGCTTCGGCGGCACCAACGCCTCCCTGGTGTTCGAGAAGCTCTGAACCATGGGCGCGGCGAGCGACCGCCGCCGCGCCCTGCCTTTCTGGCGGCCGCCGGCAATTGATCATTGGCAAACAGGACGAGACGTATTAAGGTACGGCTTTGATATGAATCAAATTGGACGGTTCATCGCCATGGCGCAAGCAATCCCCCTCCGCAAGCATTCCCCCCTGAAGGCCTCCTGTCACCAATGCAGCCTGAGCAACCTCTGCCTGCCGCTGGCGATCGAGGAAAATGACCTGGACCGTCTGGAGGACATCGTTCAGCAGGGGCGGATCTTCAACCGTGGCGAGCACATCTTCGATCAGAGCACGCCCTTCCGTTCCTGCTTTGCAGTCAAGAGCGGCTCCATCAAGACCTCAATCATTACCGAAGGCGGCGAGGAACAGGTGACCGGCTTCTTCATGCCGGGCGAACTGGTGGGACTGGATAGCATGGGCAGCAAGACCTATGCCTGCACCGCCAAGGCCCTGGAGCGTACCAGCGTGTGCGAGTTTCCGGTGGACAAGCTGGAAGAGCTGACCGGCAAGCTGCCGGAACTCCAGCACCACATGTACCACATGATGAGCCAGGAGATTCAGAACAGCCACCAGCTGGCCATGCTGCTGAGCAAGAACACCGCCGAGGAACGCATCGCCGCCCTGCTGCTGTCCCTGTCCAGCCGCTTCCAACGGCGCCGGCTGTCACCGACCAATTTCAGCCTGCCAATGGCCCGCAACGACATCGCCAACTTCCTCGGACTGGCGGTCGAAACCGTCAGCCGGGTGTTCACCCGCTTCCAGAACCAGGGCCTGATCCGTGCCCGAGGTCGCGAGGTGGAACTGCTGGACGTCGAAGCCCTGCAGGCCGTGACCCGGGAGTTTTCCCGACAGGGCTGCTGACCGGCGGGTCAGCGCACCAGGACCGCCGCCTCCTCCCCTTCCGCCTGCTTCAGCATATCCAGCTCCTCCACCAGCCAGGAGCGCCATGGCAGCGGCTTGATGCCAAAGGTGTTCCGGATCTTGGTGCAGATCATGGTGGTGTTCATCGGCTCCAGATTGGCCCATGCCGGCACTTGGTCCACCACCCGCATTCCTTCCGGAATCCCGGGCAGGCCGGCAATCGCCAGCCCCAGTTCGTACAAACTGATCTCCTCCGCGCCGGCGTATTGATAGGTACCCCAGACCTCCGCGCCGCAGTCCAGCTGCAGCATCACCGCGGTCATGACCCGGGCCAGGTCCCGAACAGCCACCGGCTGTCCCACCCAGCGCCCCGGCAGGGCCAGCACCTCGCCGGCACGGGTGCTTTCGTGCACCTTGCGGATAAAGCGCCCCAGACTCCAGCCGGTCCGCAGAATGATGTGCCGCGGCAGCAGGCCCCGCAGCGCCTGTTCACATTCCCACTGCCAGTTGCCCAGTTCGTTCACCGGCTGGCCGGGGTTGGAGGTGATGTAGCCGCTTTGCTTGCGGCCATCGAAAACGTAGCAGGAGGACAGCTGGAACAGCGCCATGCCGTGCTCGCGTGCATACTCGGCCATGGCCACCGGCAGAGAGAACACCGCCGTTTTGGTCCCGTCCGGGTCACCTTCTGCCAGCTCCGGATCGGCCTGCCAGAGAGCGTTGACGATCAGGTCCGTATCCTCGGGAATCCAATGGTCCAGGCCGCTGAGATCGGCGCTGGCGGGATCGCTGACCAGCAGGGGGCTGACCTGCAGGTGGGTTTCCCGCAGGCGCTCCAGCAACACCTTCCCCAGGGGGCCGTAGTCATGGACAACCAGTATGTGCACGAAAAAGCTCTGCCTCCAGCTTGTTACATTTATGACGGCGGGCCGGATACCGTCAGGCCAATGGTTTGCATGCCGGCGCTTCTAGAATATCACCCGGCCCGGCAGGCTGCTGTCAGAAATACCTGCTACCCCGCCCCGAGCATACAACAACAGGACATCACATGCTGAAACAACAAAGCCACATCGTTGCGCCGATCCCGGACGAACTGCGCACCCGTGCCCTGTATACCGTGGGCGAACTCAGGGAACGGGGGAAAGCCGACCGGGAGGCCATCGATACCCTCTACGGCCTGATCGTGGAGCTGACCGAACAGGGCCTGGATTTCTTCTTTCTGGAACCCCTGCGCCGGCTGCGGGCCAGCAGCATGGTCATGGGCATGGCCCGGATGGGCATCGGCAGCATGCTCAAGGGCAGCAAGATGGTGGTCCACAAGGTCCTGAAGAAACTGGATGACCGCAGCCTGGCCGCGATCCTGGACTTCATCGAGGAAATCATCCACGAGCCGGAGCCCGGTTAATCCACCCCGCCGTCCCGTCGCAGGTACTGCCGGGGGACCCTCGCAGTGAGTCCGGTCATCAGCTCGTAGGCAATGGTGCCGGCGCAGGCGGCGACCTCATCAACCCCGACGGTCGGCCCCCAGAGCTCCACCCGGTCACCGGGCCTGGCCTCGGGCACGCCGGTCAGGTCCACCGCCAGCATGTCCATGGAAACCCGCCCGATCAGGCGAATCCGCCGCCCGCCAATGGCCGCTGGCGTATCGGTACCGGCGTGCCTGGGGTAACCGTCACCATAACCGATCGCCACCATCCCCATTCGGGTGTCCTGACTGGCCACCCAGCCGGCCCCATAGCCAACCGACTCGCCCGCGCGGACCACCCGGGTATTGAGCAGCGGCGCCTCCAGGGTCATCACCGGTTTCAGACCAAGCGCCGGGCCGGTGGCGCCGATCAGGGGCGAGCCCCCATACAGCATGATGCCGGGGCGGCTCCAGTCGAACAACGGCTGATCCGGAAGAAAATGCGCGGCGGAGTTGCCAAGGCTGCGCGCCAGCCGAGGCCAGGGCGCGGTCGCGCGCACAAAGGTGTCCGTCTGGCGGGCGGTCATCGGGCTGTCCGGATCGTCGGCACAGGCCAGATGGGTGACGAACCCCAACAGCCCAGGCAAAACGCCGGCGTCGGCCAGCCGGGCCATCACGCCGTCCAGCTCACCGGGGCGAAAGCCCAGTCGGTTCATACCGGTGTTCACCTTCAGCCAGAACCGGGGCCGGTGACGACTCTCGGTCAGCCAGGCCAGCTGCGTGTCGCTGTGCAGCACGGGCTCCAGTGTCAACGCCTGGCATTCGGCCAGATCCCCGGCTTGATGCACCCCCTGCAACAACACCACCGGCTGGTTCAGGCCCGCATCCCGGATGGCCAGGGCTTCTTCCAGGCAGGCCACGGCGTACTTGGGCGCCAGATCGGCCAGGGCCCGGGCCACCTCTCGGATGCCATGGCCGTAGCCGTCCGCCTTCACCACCGCCATCGCCCGGGCAGTGCCGGCACGCTGGCACGCCAGTGTGTAATTGTGGCGGAGGGCGTCCAGATCAACCCGGGCAATGGTGGTACGGGGCATCAGTAATCGTCACCGTAGTCGCTGTAGTCACCGTGGGCGAGGTCCTCGAACTTGGTGTACTTGCCGATGAACGCTAGGCGCACCGTGCCGATCGGACCGTTCCGCTGCTTGCCGATAATGATCTCGGCAATGCCCTTGTCCGGGGTATCCTCGTTATACACCTCGTCCCGGTACACGAACATGATCACGTCGGCGTCCTGCTCGATCGCGCCGGACTCCCGCAGGTCAGAGTTCACCGGCCGTTTGTTCGGGCGCTGCTCGAGGCTCCGGTTGAGCTGGGACAGCGCCACCACCGGGCAGTTCAGCTCCTTGGCGATGCCCTTGAGGGAACGGGAGATTTCGGAGATTTCCGCGGTCCGGCCCTCGGTGTTGCCCGGCACCCGCATCAACTGCAGGTAGTCCACCATAATCAGGCCCAGCTTGCCCCCGTTCTCGCGAGCCACCCGGCGGGCGCGGGAACGCATTTCGGTGGGGCTCAGCCCCGGGGTGTCGTCGATATACAGCGGCTTGTCCTTGAGCAGACTGACCGCAGAGGTCAGCCGGGGCCAGTCATCTTCCTCCAGCTTGCCGCTACGGACCTTGGTCTGGTCGATACGCCCGAGCGAGGAAATCATCCGCATTGCCAGTGCGTCGGCGGGCATTTCCATACTGAACACCAGCACCGGCGTACCGGTGCTGATCAGCGCGTTCTCCACCAGGTTCATGGCAAAGGTGGTCTTACCCATGGACGGACGGCCGGCGACAATGATCAGATCCGACGGCTGCATCCCGGAGGTTTTCTCGTCCAGATCCCGGAAGCCGGTGGTCAGGCCCGTGGTCTGCTCGCCGGACTCGAACAGCTCCTCGATCCGGCTCAGGGTCTGGGCCAGGATCGGGTTGATATTCTTGGGACCGGAACCTTCCTTGGTACGGGACTCGGCGATCTGGAAAACGCTGCGCTCGGCCTCGTCCAGGATTTCGTTGCTGGTACGCCCCTGGGGATTAAAGGCGGAATCGGCGATCTTGCCGGACACCTCCACCAGTTGCCGCAGGATCGAGCGCTCACGAACGATTTCCGCATAGGCCCGGATGTTGGCGGCGCCAGGCGTCTTCTCGGCCAGTTCAGCGAGATAGGACAGACCACCCGCATCCTCGATGTCTCCGGTCCGCTCCAGAAACTCGGCCAGCGTCACCACATCCAGGGGTTCACTCTCGCTGGCCAGGCGTTCCACCGCGGCGAAGATCAGGCGATGCTCCTGGCGGTAAAAATCGGCGGCGGAGATGATCTCCGAGATTTCGTCAAAACGTCGGTTATCCAGCATCAAACCGCCGAGAACGGCCTGCTCGGCCTCGACCGAGTGGGGAGGGACCTTGATCCGGCTGGTTTCGAGGTCCGCACTGGCGGATTTGAAATTCGGCTTGGCCATAGACAAGGTTTCGCTCATGGAAGAGAGGCGGATGAAGAGCTAAGAATACCAGAAAGAAACGGGCCCGAAACCGTCAACGGCTCGGGCCCGTTCAAGCCAGGGGTGCCGGACGGGCCGGCGCCACCTGAGTCTGGCGGCGGCGGATTACTCCGCGACCACCGCCAGTTTGATGGCGACTTCAACGTCGGAGTGCAGCTGCAGGTCGATCTCGTACTCGCCGATGGCGCGGATCGGACCCTCCGGCAGACGCACTTCGCTTTTCTCGACGTCGGTACCGGCAGCGGTAATGGCTTCGGCGATGTCGCGAACACCGATGGAGCCGAACAGCTTGCCTTCCTCACCCGCCTTGGCGGTGATGGTGAAAGACGCACCCTCCAGGGCCTCGGCGCGAGCCTGAGCGGCGGCCAGTTTCTCGGCAGCGGCTTTCTCCAGCTCGGCGCGACGCTCTTCGAACGCCTTCAGGTTTTCTTCCGTGGCCGGCACAGCCTTGCCGTACGGAAGCAGATAGTTCCGGCCATAGCCGGCCTTGACCTTCACCTTGTCACCCAGGGAGCCAAGGTTTGCAACTTTCTCGAGCAGAATAACTTCCATCTCGTTAACCTCTTCGTGCTTTATTCAGCCGGACCGGCAGGTTTGATTCGCCCCCGGAAATCCAGCCAGCTATCCACAAAAGCCAGAACCACCAACAAAAACATCAGGGTTGGACCCAGCACAACCAGGGCGATATAGAACATCACCAGCCAGTTGCTGCTCAGCTGTTTACGCCCGACAACGCCATGCACCAATCCCAGGCTCGCCAGGAACAGGGGCGTGCCCGCCGCCCAGGCCAGCAGCATGGAGTTCAGCCCCAGCACCGGCCCGATCACCATGGTCACCGTGCACAGCACGGCCACGGTGGGCGACAGCCGCAGGGCATGGAACTCCCGACGAAAACCGCCCGGGTTGTACAGCCCCGCCTGCCAGGCGCGGGCCAGCATGGTCATGGCCACCGCGGTGGCCAGATAGGAGCCCGCCATGCTGGCGTTCATGGTGTCCCGGATCATGGTGTCGAGGTCATCCCCGAGCGCCCGGGCCACATCGGCGTTGTATTGTTCGTAAAAGCTCACCCCGGCCCGGACCAGATCGTCCAGCAACCCGGGATACAGCACGGGCAGCATCAGGCCCGTCACGATTGCCAGAAAGCTCCCTCCGAGAAGGGCTCTCTCCCAGGACAGCGTGGTTCTCAGGATAGCCGCCATCAGCATGGTCTGGAGCAACACCGCCAAGGCGGTGGGGTCCTGCCCCAGCCAGCTCCAGCCCAAGGCTGGAAGCAACGCCCAGAGGCCGATGTTCAGCCCCTGCTGGATGCCAAGCCTGAGTGTCACCAGGCCGACAACCGCCGCGCCTATCCAGAACAGCAGAGGCACCGCAGTGGTAACTGCCGCAACCCCGCCAGCCTGCAGGGGACCGCGCATTACGTACCGTGCCAGTGCACGCATGGTCCCAAACCCTGTGTCTAGTGCTTAGTGGTCGTGGCTGTCCGTATACGGCAGCAGTGCCAGGTAGCGGGCACGCTTGATCGCGGTAGCCAGCTGACGCTGATAACGTGCTTTGGTGCCGGTGATGCGGCTGGGCACGATTTTGCCGGTTTCAGTGATGTAGCCTTTCA
>MDTD01132476.1_pt1 | contig 14352 bp, 13 predicted proteins | sample 811221 | NCBI WGS metagenome assembly MDTD01 (sample SAMN05326646, study PRJNA326480) | marine metagenome | isolation source: seawater | place: Pacific Ocean: South West | collected 2011
ACTCGTCGCAAAATCTAAACTTCCGTTCAATTCGTTGATGAGAGAAATACGCAAGGTCGTTCCCAAGTACGAGGAAAAAACGAGATCCAGACTCGTCATATCCAAAAAGATGCGCAGAAAACTTGATCGGCGATTCATAACTACACAAGACATTCGCATCGCGATCGCCAAAGGACACTCGCGCAACGCACACAAAGAAAGGACGACGACTAGCACGCCATGCGGAAGGCGCCTGCTCACAGAACACGAAAAGCAGAGAAAAACCGTACTCAAACAGTACTATGGCACTGCATGCAAGGTCCTCCGCCGACGCAAAGTACCGTCCATATGCGTACGATATATGGCATCCGACAAGGGGTATATTATTATAGATGCGTACAAACCAAGGATCAAATAGTGCACATGGTGTAGCACATGGTGTACGTACCCGTGCACAGCGCGCACATACAATGGACCTCGAACTCGGCGTGGCACTCGGCGTGCCCAAGGAGTTTAGCGCACCGAGCAAGGAAGATATTCTAGAAGATCTAAGAGACGATATGCGCGCATTGATGCTCAATCAATGTATTTACAACTGTTTGATTACGTTAATGCTCATATTTATGCTAAAAGTTTATTGAACTTTTCTCCCTCAAACTCAAAGGTGACGAACTTGGCGTCTTTCAGCGACTCCTGCAGCGATCCCCGCAGAGGCTTTCCGTTGACTCTCGTGAGCAGCGAGCCGGGACGTATGCGCTGCACGTTCCACTCTGGACTCAGAGACGCCACCTTTACGACGACGCCGACCACGCTGTTGTTCATCGGCGCCTTGAGGTACTCGGGGTAGTTCTTCGCCATCTCGGCGTTCATCTGCGTCACCATCACGCCTCCGATACGGAACATGACTTGGGGTTCGAAAGGGTGCAGTCCCGGCGAGTGGATCCGAGGCAAATCGGTCAACCGGGTAAACGTGTAGGGCACGTCGCGCACCGACTTGTCCGGCATGCCGATATTGAGCGTCACCTCCGTGTCCGGATAGTGCTTGAACGCCGTAAAGTACGGCAGCCGGTTGTCCACAAAGTTTCCGTAGTTATCGATAGAGCGATTGTTGATCCCGACGAGCAGCTCGCCCTCCTTGAGCGGCTCGTGAGGCTGCACGTCGGTCACGAGCACGCCCTCTCTCCCGTAGCGCTCCTTCAACCTGTCGACGATGGGAATAGTAGTACTCACTTTAAAATGATCGTTAAATACAATTCTCTCAGGAACTACGTTGGTGGGGATGCTCTGATTCGAGCATGCTGTGGAGCAGTCGCTGCACGCTACCCAACCGTTCTCCCGGAGCTCGTGGATACGATCCGGGTCTCCCTCCAGATGCTGCAGCACCTCTTGGAGCATCGCGTGGGATTCGGGTTTGTCCAGGCAGTGCTTGTTGAACCAATCGGCAAACGTCACCGCCACGTTTCCTTTTTTTACCCCTCCACACTTGTGCGCCTCAAAGTTCTGCAGCAGCTGCTCGGGAGGAGTCGTTACACAGTACATGGACAATAGCTGGCGGAACGCTTCGGAAGAAAAGTCGGGGTGAGACAGCTCGGGAGTGAGGTAGGAGATGAGAGAGCGAACGGTTTCAAAGGGTTTGGCAACGGAGACGGTGTTTCCAACCTTGAGAATCGCAGTGTTGATGCCAAGCAGTTTGCCAGACTCGTCGAGCAGCGCCCCTCCGGAGTTTCCAGGATTGATCATAGCGTCGTGGTAGTACACGACGTTCCCGTGCATGATCTCCGTAGCCGTAATCGCGCCCTTGGTGATCGTCTGGTGCGACGTGCCCAGAGGATACCCCACGGCGGTCACCTTGGTCGCCTCGTTGACGAGACTCGGGTAGTGCACGCGGGAACCCTCGACGAGCTCGATGCGGCGCTGGATTCCGTTGCGAGGGTTGCGATTGGCAAGCTGGAACTCGGGTTGTTTCGTGGACACGTGCAGAAACGCAAGGTCGTGCTCGGGACACACCTTGAGCACCGACGCGGGAAAGGGAATCTCCGAGTGGTGGAAGTTGAGCATGACGGATTTCTGCTCGCCGACCACGTGGTAGTTGGTCACGGCAATGATCGAGTTCGGGTAGACAGAGGACATCGCGTCGGTCGCCTCCTTGGAGAAGACGGCGGAGCCGGCTTCCAATCCTCCGACGGCACCGCCCATATCCTTCGTATTAAACACGCGCACAACACCGTAGACTTTCTGAGGCATTTTATACAAAAAGACATCCTATATATATTGTGCAAAAACGAATCTAAATGTTTAAGAAGGGCAACGTGAAGGTGTACTTCAACTCCACCAGCATACTCAAAGCGCTCGTGCGCAACATCCGAAGCTCGGAGCGCTGCTACGGATGCATCGCCTGGGTCACGCACCCCAAAATACTCGACGAGATGGAGAACACGCCGACGGAGCTCATCATGACGAAGCACAAAGCCAACCGGTGGAAGCGCCGCATCAAAGTCAAGTTCATGGGGTCGGGCAGAGGCAAGAAGAAAGTGCTCATGCACCACAAGTTCTGCGTCGGGTTCCGAGGCAAAACGCCGGCGTGGGTCGCCACAGGGTCGTTCAACTTCACAAAAAGCGCAGTTCGACACCACGAGAACTTCATGTTCATCGAAGATCCGGACATCGCCGAAGCGTTCTACGAAGAGTTCTGCCGACTGAAGAGAATATGAAATGGTGTAGCAGAGATGTCCCTACCGCCGCAAAACCATGCAGTCTGCTCCTAACGACAAGCTCTCGGGGGCGTGCGTCATCCTTCGCAGCCACAAGGGCGGAGAAAAGGGTATCCTCATGTACCCTGGAGATCGCGGACAATTCAAGACAGACGAAGCGCGCAAAGCGTACCAAGACTTGTTTGTGGACGAAGCTCCTTTTCTGCCGTACGCCGAAGTGGGCAGCTTCTTCGCGAAAACCAAGTGTTCTGTAGAGCAGCGCCGCGAAGCGTGCCTGGAACATATGCGCAGCAAAGGATGGGAACCGAAGGAGGTGAACGCCGCGTTTTGGGAAGCCGACAAGAAGGCGCAAGAGAACCTCGTGTTCCCCATTGCCATCGTGCGCGAAAAGGCAGAGGTAGGAGAGACACCCGTACGAGTCGCGGCGCGCGGTGTGTGGGAGGAAACAGGCATCCGCGCCGATCCGGGTGAGCTCAAGCTGCTAGGGTACATACGCAATTCCGCCATCTTTGAAATGCACACGAGCATGCAGCGCGCGTTCGACTCGTGGGCGGTGCACCAAGCCGAAAGACTCTCACTCACAGACTGGGGCAGGTGCCCTCACTCCGGCGTGCTCGACTTTCTAGGCGTGCCGCGCGCTGTCAAAAGCGCCTACTGCGAAACACACGGGGGTCCAGTACTCGTCAAAGACATCAACGATCATCTCGTAGAAAAAGTTACACAAAGTATTTTAAAGACTGTTTGAATTAATCTCTGGGCATATCAGTTACAACATAAGGCACAGCATGCACCACAGCATTCAGCTTTATCTTTATCAGTTGCAGTATATGTAGACCCATCATCATCCCAATGCTGTATGTTGATATTTTTATCACGCCAAGACTGTATGTTGTTATTCCTATCACGCCAAGACTGTATATTGAACCTAAGTTGTCTGTTCATGTACGAAACTTTTGGGACATTTGGATCACTCATTTATACAATTCATACACCTATATATAATGGTGTATAACAGTTTGCCTAAAAAGCCAAAGATGGACGAGTGGTTGCTCAACGACATGATCGCGCGTCGCGAGATCGCACGCATGGAGATAGAGGGATGGACGCATATAAACAAGCGCGACTTGCTATTTCGCGGCGATCTGCTGTTCCTCAGGGGCGAGCAGAGGAAAGAACTGTTTCTGATCAACGTGCGCAAAAAAGCTAAGAGAGACGCATGTCATTTATGGAAGCGTTTCAACGATCAAGCCAATGTGTACTATGCCACCGCGACGACGCACGGCATAAGCAAGAGAGTGCGCTACAAGAAACCCCCCTTCATATCGACACGCGCGCTCCGCATGTTGAGATGCATGCGATAGCATGCGATAATGGTGTATACATACATCATCTACATATCAAACATGTTGTCTGTTTCTTCTGTGTCTTTTTCTATATGGGAGCCTCACTCTATCCTCGAATCCAGCGTGATTGCCGTGGAGAAGGAGTCGGATCTCTCCTCTCCTCTGCTCGGCGTCGTGTTCGGCGGCAAGTGCCCCACTTGCTTTGAGACGAAGCACAAGTGTCCCGGTCACTGGGGCAGTCTCCGTCTCGCCGAACCCATGTACCACATCTCGTGGATCCCTCATCTTTTGCGCCTGCTCAAAAAAGTCGAGGGCAAGTTCATGTGGGACAAGCAGAGCGCGTCTGTGCGCAAGGACGGCGAGATTTTCCCCGCGTACGCCTGCTTCGAGGTGCTCGACAACCCTCCGGTCATCTCGGTGCTTCCCATACCTCCTCCGCACGTGCGCCCAGCGCTGTTCGTGGACGGCGTGCTCCGCGGAGAGAATGATCTCACGTACCGGCTGCAGAACATCGTGCGCAAGAACAAAAAGCTTCTGGAGCTCAAGCGGTGCAAGCGCCCTCCCGAGGTGATCCAGCAGGGGAGGGAGGGACTGCAGAACGCGATCACCGGCTTCATCAACCACGAGAAGCTGGGGAGCACGCGGCACACACGCAACAAGAGAGAGTATGCCTCGTGCAGCACGCGCATCCAGAAAAAGGGAGGGCGCATCCGGCACAACCTCATGGGCAAGCGCGTCGAGTTCACAGCGCGCTGCGTGATCACCGCAGACGACGGATTGAGACTTACCGAGATCGGCGTGCCCCAAAAGGTCGCAGACACGCTCACGGTTCCCGTCAAGGTCACCGACTACAACAAATCTGCCCTGCAGGAGCTCGTCGACGCGGGAAAGTTCAAGTACATCACGAGAGACGGTTCGCGCAGCACCAAAGCCGTGGATCTAGAGGTCGGCGCCACCGTCGAGCGCTTCCTCAGGGACGGAGACGTCGTGCTCTTCAACCGACAACCCTCGCTGCACAAACAGAGTCTCATGGGACACTATGTGCGCATCCTGCCTGGGAACACCTTTCGCATGAACGTGGCGTGCACGTCGCCCTACAACGCCGACTTCGACGGCGACGAGATGAACATACACGTGCCTCAGACGGTGCAGGCGCGCGCCGAGGCGGAGGAGATCATGTTGGTCAAGCACAACATCATATCGGCGCAGGCGAACTGCCCAGTGATCGGATTGATTCAGGACGCGCTCCTGGGCGCGTATCTTTTGAGCGGCGCGACGTTGACGCGCGCGCAAGCCATGCAGGTGGCGCAGTGTCCCACGGGGACATCCGGAAGAGAGATCATTTCTACGATTCTGCCCGAGATCACGTACGAGAGAGGCGGCGTCAAGATCCTGCAAGGCGTATTCCTCGAGGGAAGGCTCACGAAGAAGGACGTCGGCAAGTCGAACGGATCCCTCGTGCATATTATCTACAACGATTTCGGCGCCGACGCGTGCGTAGACTTTATCTACAACCTGCAGGGGTTGGCGCACCGCTACCTGCAGCTGCGAGGCTTCACGATCGGCATCGGCGATCTCGTGCGCTCCAAGCAGGCGTCCGAGGCGTGCGAGAGGGAGAAGGCAGCGGCGTTCGAGGACGCCAAGATGCTAGAGGATCCCAACGCGCGGCTCAACGCCTGTCGCGCCGTCATGGGCAGAGCCGTCATGAAGGGCATGGACGACACCAACTCGTTCTACTGCATGGTCAACAGCGGCTCCAAGGGATCGATGGTCAACATCACGCAGGTGCAGGCGTGCCTCGGGCAGATGAACGTGCAGGGAGGACGCATCCCCTGCCAGTGGGACGAGCGCACCGCCACCGAGTTCAAGCGAGGCGAGCACACGCCCACCGCCAAGGGGTTTGTGTCCTCCTCCTACCTCGAGGGGTTGGCGCCCTTCGAGATGTTTGCGCACTCCATGTCGGGGCGCGAGGGGTTGATCGACACGGCTATCAAGACGGCGCAGACGGGGTACACGGAGCGCAAGCTGATGAAGTGTCTCGAGAACCTCGTGTCGCACGACGACGGCACCGTCCGAGACGGAAAGCACGTCATACAGTTCACGTACGGCGACGACGGATTCGACGCGGTGCGCATTGAAACCCAAAGGGTCGTGCCCCTGCAGGGCGCGCGAGAGGAGGATCTGGCGATGCTGCCCGACGAGTCGTACCACTTTCCCGTCCCCGTGCGTCGTCTGGTCAAGCGCATGCGCCTGTTCGGGGGTGTAGGGCACGCGTGCGGAGCGCCGCTGCCAGAGTCGCTCGTGCGCAATCGCTTGCTGCGCGCGTTCCTCAACGTGCACACGCCAAAGATGATTCCCTCGGTGCGCAAGAGGTACGAGCAGGAGATACGCGACTACATCGACAGAGGCAGAATCTGCGGCGGTGAGGGCGTGGGCGCGCTCGCGGCGCAGAGCATAGGAGAGCGCACGACGCAGTGCACGCTGAACAGCGTGGACTACAACGAATGGCTGCTCGTCTGGGGGTATCCCAAGGCGTGCAGCATCGGGCAGATGATCGACGAGATCATGGCGGAGCGCGGGTACGCGAACAACATGGGCACGCACGTTACAGAGGTCGAGGGACTCAAATCGCTCACCGTCGACGAGCAGGGCAACGTGTCGTGGAAGAAGATCACGCACGTCACGAGGCACCCCCCGCCCAAGTTCGGAGACAACAGCAAACTCATCCGAATCACCACCGATCTCGGCAGGCAGCTCACCGCCACCAAAGCCAAGTCGTTTCTCGTCGTGCGCGAGGGCGTACTCGGCGCACCCGACAGTATACGAGAAATCGCGGGGGCAGATCTCAGCGTCGGCGACTGCGTGCCCATGCTGAGGCTCAAACTCGACGGGGAGTACGGCTTTTCGGGTATCGGAGGCATTCTGGGGTCGTTCTACTCTGCGGGAAGAGTGATCGGGGACGTTCTCGAAGTGCCGCTCAAACTGAAAAAATATATCATGTACAACTGTACGCGCGTGCACGGCGTGAGCTGCTTGACGACGGAAACCTTCCGACTGTACTCGGCGCGCGTATGCCGCATGTGCGAGGCGCTCGGAGACTTTCCGATGCTCATGCTCAAAACCTCTACGATCGCGTGCCGTAACTTTTGCCGCGCGTTCATCGAGGGCAGGCAGATCGTGGACGAGGGGTTCGTGTTCGTGCACTGCGAGTCGCCCATGAAGGACGGTTTGGCGCTGCTGCTGCACTCGCTGGGAGTCACCTGCCGCATGTCGGAACCCGGAATCATGCTGGACCCCGACAACGTGACGAAGCTCTACGAAGACTGCAAAATGCTGGACGGGTACACGGCGGAGCGCATCGTGCGCATCGAAGAGGTAGCGTCCTCGCACGAGTACGTCTACGATCTCACCGTAGAGGACACCAAGAACATGTGCGCGTTCAACGGCATAGCGTGCAGAGACACGTTCCACTTTGCGGGAATGTCGAGCAAAAACGTGACGCTCGGCATTCCCCGCCTGCAGGAGATTCTGAGCGTCACCAAAAACCCCAAGACGCCGGTCACGACGGTGCGAGACAAGCGCGCGCTGCAACTCAAGTACGACGTGCTCGCGGATCATATTCTGCCCAACAGGGACGACGACATCGAGTCGTTCTGGGTGTTCCCGGACGGAGGCATCACGAAACAGCAGGCGGAAGCGCGATGGGGGGCGCCGACGCGACTCACGCTGACACCCGACGTAGGACTCGTGAGCATGTTCGAGTACTGCGCCTACAGAATGTTCCCCGATCGTTTGACGTGCGATGTCTACGGGGAAATACCCGAAAAAAGAGGCGTCAAGGGGGCGGAGTGGTGCAAGTGGCTGGGAGATCACGTGGAGACGACGCTGCAGGATTTTACGAAGCTGGCGGAAGTGTGCGAGAAGATGGAGACGGCGTACACGAACGACATCTACAAAATGTTTAAAATGTACGGCATCGAGTGCGCGCGCAACTGTTTGCTCATCGAAATACGAAAAATACTGGATCACTACGGCATCTACGTCAACGTGCGGCACCTGCTCGTGCTCGTCGACGCCATGACGCACTACGGAGATCTGACGCCGCTCACCAGGCACGGCTTGAAGCGCACCGACGCGTCTGCGCTCAAGAGATGCACCTTTGAGGAGGTCGTCACCGTGCTCAACGAAGCCGCGCTCAATAACGTCACAGATCACGTAGAGGGCATCTCGGCGTGCATACTCACCGGAAAAGTCTCCGCGCTGGGTTCCAACACTGTCACCGTGATGAAAGATCACGTCATGGAGAAGAAATTCAAAGTGGATCCGCCTCAGGAAGAGGGCGCAGACATGTGGATGCCCATGCCGTTCATGATGCCGCAGGAGCCGCAGGAACCGCAGGAGCCGCAGGAGCCGCAGTCACCCACATACGCGCCGCAGTCACCCACATACGCGCCGCAGTCACCCACATACGCGCCGCACTCACCAGAGTACTCGGCGTGGTAAAGCTAATTGTCAGATAAAAATAGATGTCTTACCTTGTACTCTGCGTTTCCCAAACCGTAAAACGAGCAAGAGCACTGCCCAACGCATTCGTATAAGTTGCACCTGCATATATAGAGCATGAAGTATAATTCGCTCATCAAGTCGATCAACACGGCGTGCGCGTCGATCATGTTTGCGCTGGCGCTGAACGGTGCGCTGAGCGTGTATCCTTTTCTGAAGGAGTCTGCGTGGCAAACGAGCTTAGAGCGCAGTCTCTACACGTTTCTGCTCTTTGCCCTCGCAGAGGTGGTGACCGACACGTATATCACGCTGCGCAGCAAGGGCATCAACCGTAAGTGGCGCGCAGTGGGGTTTGGAGCGCTGGTGGTGGCGTGGATCGTCTACATCGTGGGCATACTGAGACTGCACCTCCGGCTCCGCGACAGCTGGGACGTGGGCGCGCTCAACGAGTTTCTGGTGTGGAACTGGATACGCGTGGCGGCGTGCTCGATTCGTTTCGTCATCGTCGTGATGCACGAGGAGGACCCGCGAGTGCTTCCCGCGGTGCCGCATGCTATACCGCAGGCGGAGGTTCCAGACGACGCGTTCGTCATCGAGGACGATTACCGCGACGTATAAGCACGAACCGCGCGCTCTCAATGATCATTGTGCAGGGCGACTCGCCGTACGTGACGTCGATGTGGTGGCACGGCAAGCGCGTGTGGACGACTGGACTCTACACCGAGTGGGACGTCATCAAAACGTACGCCGACGTCTGCGTGATGATCGTGAGCGAGATCAAGCATCTGAAAGCCGACATGCCGGGGTTCTACGTCATCAACGAGGGAGACAGGCACGTCGCGGAGGAGGCGGTGCTCAGAGGAGCGTACTGTCTGAACTGCTCGAGAATGGAGGGATTGCGCCAACTCACGCCGATGATTGCAAACTATAAATAGAACATAAGAGTATTTAAATGCAGTTGATTCACACACTAAGTCTCACAGGTTTAGCCGTCGTCGGCGCCACGTCCGCGCTCTTCTACAGTCGAGAGAAACCCTTCCGCGACATTGCCATCGCGTCGGCGCTCCTCGCCACCATCAGCACCGTGAAACTCGCCGAACACGAACACCCCGAAGCCATCAAGGCAATCGCAGCAAAAATGTGGAGCTACTTAAGACTCAAACCCTGAGGACATTGCGCGATGGAGCGCGTTCGGCGTGAGCGCACCCGGATTGTACTGCTTGATTTTCCCGAGCCTCTGCAGCGCGCACGCCATGAGCTGCGAGCAAAAGTACTTGTCGTACGCGGCGCTGGGCGCGCGCAGAGGCACGACGGACAGCAGCGCTCCCGTCTTGTCGTACGGCGACCCGAGCTGGTTCCACAGCCAGCACACCGTGTTCATCTCCGTCTCCCAGGGCACGCTGACGCGGATCATGTCTTTCTCGGGCACGCTGAAGAACTCTCCGTGTCCGTTCAGCACGCGGTACTTGACCGTATCGCCCCAGATCACGTACAGCGCCACGTCGATGGGTCCCTTGTGGTGCTTGTACTTGGCAAACCCCGCGACCTTGTTCCTGATCTCTTTGAACTGCTCCTCGTCCCAGCGGAAGACGAACTCTGAGTGGCAGAAAGGTCCACCTGTGGCTCTCGCCGCAAGTCTATTGAACCAAGAGTCGAACACGCCCTCGGGTCGGACGAACGACGCATAGAGCATTTGCAAACAGAATTCGAATATAAATAGGCGAGCATGTTCGAAGAATGAATCTGCTCGTGCACGTTCTCAACGCCTCGCACGTGTTCACGCGGAAACTGCACGTGCACCGCCCCGAAATCGTGCCGCCGTCCTTCGACTGGCGCGAGCACATTGATGTGGGACGCGTGCACCAGCAGGGACACTGCCAGTCGTGCTGGGCGTTCTCCGCGGCAGGTTCCATAGACTACCTCATCAAACAGAAACGCCCAGATCTAGAAGTGGACGTGCAGGCGCTGCTCGACTGCACGCCGAAAACACAGGGATGCGAAGGAGGCGTCATGGACAAAGTGTTCCGTTACGACGGCGTCTTTCCCGTACGCACACCCGCAGGGTACCACTACGACGCGCAACAACACAAGTGCGCGCGCAACGGAAAAGGCGTCAGAGTCACCGAGTTCCGCGTGCTAGAGCACCCCGAAAAGTACCTCAACTACCTCGTGAACATGTTTGGTCCCATCTCGGCGGCGGTAGACTTTCGAGGTCTCGCCATGCAGCACGGACACGTCCAACACTGCGGAGAGAACCCCAACCACGCCGTACTCGTCGTCGGATACACGCCAGACTACTGGATCGTCAAAAACTCGTTCGGAAACCGATGGGGAGATCATGGATTTGCGTACGTACCCAAAGGCAAATGCGGCATCGACACCTACGCCAGCTTTGCAACAGGGATTGAGTGGTACATATAAACACCTGAAATACTAAAATGCGTGAGTGGAAAAAAAAAATAGGAAGATTCGCTGGAAACGTCGGAAAAGTCGTCAAAAAAGGATCTAGTGGTTCTTTTACAGCAAAAGCTTTACAAGTAGCCAAAAGAGCACGCAGAAAAGTAAAAAAGAGAGAGAAAACAAAACAAAAAGCATCCGAAAACACAGCCGAAAACACAGCCGAAAACACAGCCGAAGAAACAGCCGAAGAAACAGCCGAAGAAACAGCCGAAGAAACAGCCGAAGAAACAGGCAAAAAGATGGATCCAGGTAAAGATTTCGCAGTCGCTCTTAGATTTTGAACATCTTGAAGAGTCGTTTTGCGAGCGCCTTGCGGTGGTGCACGCGAAAGGTAAAGTCTGCCTCCTTGTGGTTCAGCACCCAGAGTTTGAGGTCCTCGACGCAGCGTATTCCCGCTTTGCGCAGGATTTCCTCGCTCTTGGGTCCGATGCCCTTGATGGTGGTGAGCGGCGTGTGCAGGAACAGTTTCTTGTGGCGGCATATTTTTTGCAGCGCGATGGCGTCGTCGAGCGCGTGATGCTGCCTGAACACGCCGCCAAACAGATGCTTGTAGACGTAGCCGAGCGAGTGGGACTGCAGCTTCATCTTGCGCAGCTCGGGCAGCGAGTCTTTGAACTCGATCTTGGGCGTCATGTTGAAGCGCTCAAAGTGCGCCTTGGTGATCGGATGGTCGAACGCGTTGCCGTTGTGCGCGACCCACGTGCCCTCTCCGAACGCCACCATGCCTCGGATCGCCTCTTCGGGGGTCGCAAAGTCGCCGCGCACTCTGTCGATGGCGGCGGCTTGCTCCACAAGGCTCTTGCGCCTGACCGCCGTGTTGAGCAACCCCTTTGCGGCGAGCAGCTTGGTCCAGAAGTTGAGCGTGCGCTTCGGGTCCTGCCCGAGCTCAATCAACCGCGGCACGATGGGGTGCCCCCGCACCGGATCCACGAGCGCCTTGTACGCCTTTCTGCCGCGCACGATGCCGACCTCCAAAAGCTGCTGCTCCCGCCGCTTGTGCCCCTTGGCGAGGAACGTCGTCTCGTAGTCGTAAAAGTACATTCGAATAAAGTCTTTTCCTATAAATACCACAACGTCCTGCGTAAATGTACTTTGTAGGCAATGTCCTCAGTCCCACGCTCACCCAGCCGGAGCAGCACGATCCCACCTTTGCGTTCACCAAGGAGGAGGCGCAGTTCGATCTCAAGGGCGTGCCGATCCATATGGAGCACGACGACAAGATGAAAGTCGGACACGTGACCAAGTGCTGGAACAACAAAGACGGCAGCAAGTGGATCGTAGGCAAACTCGACGATCCGTCCATGCTGGGGTGCTTTGCGCGGCACGCAGTGCAGAAAAGCTCCAGAGGCACTCGCTACTACACCGGATTGAGTCTGACGCACACGCACACGCAGTACGCCAACGGGAAGACGGAAAAGAAGCCGGTGGAGATCAGCCTCTGCGTCGACCCCCGGAGAGAGGACTGTCGAATCATGTTCGTGGACGACATTAAACATATACCAACAAGAATTGACACCTATAAGGCATCTTTGAAAGCGCATAAAATGGCTGAAGTCAACAACACCCCCGCCCCCGAGACGCCCAAAGAGCCAGTCGAGAAGGAGCCGGAGAAGAAGCCGGAGAAGGTCGAGTCTGTCGAGCCGGACACCACGCAGATGATGGAGGTGATCGTGAAGCAGCAGAGGGATCTCGAGACGCTGCAGAAACAGGCGGAGGAGCTCAAGAAGCTCAAGGGAGACATCGCCGAGCGCGAGAAGAAGGAGTTCGAGATGGCGCAGGCGAAGAGCGAGGCGATGGCAAAGGCGCTCGTCGAGTCGTGGAGCAACACGCTGGACCAGGCGGATCTCACCGACGCCAACCGCGAAGCCATTCTCGAGATGGCAAAGAAGTTCCCGCGCGAAAGCTCCGACTTTCTTCAGATTGCGCACAGCGCCTCCAAGAAGTTTGCCGCGCGCGAAAAGCAGCTGAAAGAAGCCGTCGAGGCAACCAAGAACAGGGACCTCAAGGTCAAGTTCGACGCCGTCATGAACAAAACAGCGCCTCAGGTGCAGGTGCAAACGCACGCCGCGAGCAAGAAGAAGAAGTCGGACAAAGAGCACTTTATGGAGGCGTTCAAAAAGTACAGGTCGAGCGGATCAGGACGCAATCTCATGGACGAGTTCGTAGAAATGAACCAACCTAAACGCAGAAGAATGTACTAATTTTTTTAAAACTTTGTAGAACTAAACCTCTCCGATCGGCGCACCTTGGCGTATGGATTCTCCTTCCTTCCGAGAACAAGTTTACGTGCATCCTTGTTTCCACACTGTCTTGACGCCACAATACAACCTACAACCAAAACAAAAACACAAGCAGCTGCAATACCTAGTCCCATGACCCAATTATTTGTATTTTCAATATTCTGTGCTTGGTTCTCTGCAATCTGTGTGGCTCTCGCTGAAGGAGATAGACCTTCAGTTCCCTCATCCCACTTGACATTATCACCCCCAGCCTCGAGCTCGTCCTGCACCTGCACCGCGGGGAGCACCTGGATGCTGGCGTCCACCTCGTTGTCCCCGGCGCCAAACGTGTACGTCGCGCGAAGCCGGCGAGCGTCGTTCACCTGCTCAAAGTCCACCACGAGTCTGAAAATAGATCCAGCATCCTGTGTCGTCGTATCAATACTGCCCAGGATACGTTGTCCAGCTGTCATTGATACGCCAAAATCAGCGTTGGAAAACATCTGGCGATCACTCACCTCCACAAACTCACCGCTTTCGCCGCCGACCTGCATGAAGAGCGTTTGCTGCAGCAAGTTCATCTTTGCGTCTCCGAGATCACTCGACGCGGTCAGCTTGGCGCAAATAGGATCTCCTGGCGTCACTGGACCTTTGTCCGATTTAAGGCAGTTGGCATCGCTAGAACCGTCTCCCGCCGCGAGGTACAGCGTCATATCTTCACGCTTAATGCTTGCCGCCTTGTCGCAAGGACTTCCCTGAATCGCCACGTTCATGCTCACGACCTGATCCACCACAGTGGGACTCTCAGTGGGACCTTTCGTCATGGTCATTGTTGCAGACAACGGCTGCTCGATGCTCCAGTACGCTGGTACCACACCACCGGTGCCGCACGTTTGCTCACACTGAGTCTCCCACTCGATGATGCGGGTAGCAGTATCGTACGATCTAGTGTTGTAATTGACGCTCGTGCCAGCATAGTCTTTGTTCGTGATATTCACATCGTTGATCGGCTCCAGAGACACCTGCGCTACGATCTTGTACTCGTCGGCGGAAGTACACTGTTTGATCTGCACGTCCTCGACGCTCGCGGTCAGCGCAAACGCATTGCCAGCCTCCGCGGCAACCGTCATCGTGAAC
>MDTD01120316.1_pt1 | contig 14351 bp, 9 predicted proteins | sample 811221 | NCBI WGS metagenome assembly MDTD01 (sample SAMN05326646, study PRJNA326480) | marine metagenome | isolation source: seawater | place: Pacific Ocean: South West | collected 2011
AAACATTAAAAAGGATTAAAAGGACAAACAAGAAAACATTAAAAAGGATTAAAAGGACAAACAAGAAAACATTAAAAAGGAAAAATAAAAGAACAAACAAGAAAACATTAAAAAGGAAAAATAAAAGAACAAATAAACGTATAAATAGAAAACAAATAATAGATAAAAGAGGGGGGGCAACCCCCCTCCCACCAATAAGGGGGAGAATTCAGGTTAAAGATGTTAATATGGACCAATCCTTTCAGGCGGGGGCAATCCCCATCCGACCAATAAGGAGTAAAAGGGATGCGGTAGATTTTGTTATGAACCCCGAAATGCGGGATTCTAATTTCTCAATAAAATATCCAAAATTAGACTCCATACCAACACCCGGTACAACAGATAGTAATCGCCCAGGAAGAAGGAGTCGTCGGGAACGCAAAACCGCCCTTAAAACTAAAAGGCAAAACCAACTTAAAGAATTAGAAAAAGAAAATGAATCCGCCCAAAAAAATCTAGAAGCATTATTAGAGCGAGGAATGAAAAAAGGATTATTATCATCATCTTTAAAAACTACTCCGGAAGAATTAGTCACCATTTCCAAAACTGAAACTGGAGAATTTTCATCATCTTTAGAAACTAAACGTCTAACCAAACAAGATCAACTCAAAAAAAGATTAGAAGAAAAAGCAAAACAATTAAAACAAAATGTAAGTAGTATTGATTTTGAACAAATATTACGAACACAATATACACAATATACAAATCTAACAAACCCAGAAAAAGATCCTATCAAAGCAGTCGAAAGTTTAAAAATAATTCGAATATTATTTGAAATGTTTAAAAATGTTCAAGTTACAAAATACGGGAAAGTTGTGTATGGGGAGGTTGCCGCAAGTGCCCTGCTCGCGCATATAGAAAAAAGCGGTTTAAATCTACGAATTTATTTTATTGACCAAAAGTTAAGTGATACAAATAAAGCAATCGTTAAAGCAGAAGAAGATTTAAGTCAAATCATTGATGAGATGGAAACACAGTTAAATGAATACAGACCTTTGAAAGAGGCAAAAGCAGCAGCAGAAGCAGCAGCAGCAGCAGTAGCAGCAGCAGATAAAGCAGAAGTAGAAGCGGAGAAAGCAGTAGAATTAGCCAAAACAAAAACAGAAAAAGAGAAATTTGATGCACGAGAAGCAAAGATCAAAGCGCTCCGCGGAGCGCCACCGCTCCGCCGTGCCCTCTTCACCGCAGAAAAAGAAGTAAGAGAAATGGAAGAAAAATTTCCATCTTCAGAATTAGTAATGGGATTATTAAATTTATTTGATGAAAATAAAGAGGATATCGTAGAAGGAATAGAATTATCAAAAGCAGAAGAAGATTCCAAATTAGCAGAAACAGAATTATTAAAAATACAATATTTGTCAATGAGAGGGAACGCACAAGAAGAAGAAAGAGAAGAAGCACAAACAAAATCAGAAGAGGCAAAAGTAAATTTAGAAAAAGCAAAAGCATTTAATAATCTAGAAAAATTATTAGATGAATTAAAAAAAAAAGATGGAGAAGAAATAGAAAAATCATTTGCACAAAAAGTTGAGAATTTATTAATTGCAATAAAAGTTCATAAACTTGTTAAAGATAAAAAAAATGAAATAGAGATAAAAAAAGAAAATCACGTTCGTGAGTTAAGTGAAATAGAAAAAACCGAAAGTCCTTCCATAGATCCTTTAGTTGAAATATATTTTTTAACTGAATTTATGAATAATTCTATGAGACATTTTCCAGATGATCTAAAGTATTTAACTGTTATATTTTTCTTTAAAAAAAAAATTAAAAGAGGGACCGTCGTCCTCGAATTTAAAGATATTATTGATTACCTTCGTGAGAAAGATAGGGATGAATTTAAAAATTCGTTAGATGATGATATATTTGGAAAAAAATATCTCGAAAATTTCACAAAAACAATAACAGTAAGTTGTTTAGAAGCATTAGGTTTATCTCAATCAGAAGTGACTGACGATAATCACTTAAAAATAATGGTAGATACAATTGCGAATGAACTAGGTGAATATAATATAGAAGAAGAAGCAGCAAAAGAAAGATTATCAATTAAAGAAAGATTTATGGAACATCTAGAAAATTATCATTTTAAGGAAACAACACCAAAAGATAATTCAGAATCGCGTGTTGAAGTTATTCTAAAAAGTATAAAAACTAAAGTAAGTAGTGAATATGTGGAAAGAGGAGAGAATTTAAAAATAGATGAAGAATCAAAATTGTATTTTAAAAAGAAAGAAGTAATGGATTTATTAAATTTTATTAATTCTGACTCTAAAACAGAAGAAGAAATAGCAGCAGCAGCATTAGGAGAAGATATGCAAGCAGAAGCAGCAGCAGCAGCAGCAGCAGCAGCAGAAGAAAAAGAAAAAATAAAAGAAGAGATAAGAGAGGTATTAGGAGGATTACAAAAAATAATTAAAACAACTGAAATACTGAAAAAAATAGCAGATTTTGAATCATCGAAAATAGAAAAAGAAAAATTAGAAGGAAAACATTTCGAAGAAAGAATATTAGAAGTAGAAGGACAATTAGAAGAAAAAAGAAAAGCAGAACAAGAAAGATTAGCAGAACAAAAAAGATTAGCAGGAAAAAAAAGAGAAAAGGCGGTAGAAGAAGCATCAACAAAATTAGAAGTCGAAAAAAATAAAGTACTAGAAATGAAGTTCGAATTAGAAAAAATAAATTTACATTTTGGTTATGCTATTAATAGTAACGATGAAGAAAAGATTAAAGAAAAACAATTAGAAAAAGCAAACGCAGAAAAACAATTAGCAGAAGCAGCAGCAGCAGCAAAAGCAGCAGAAGAAGAGTTTTTTGCAAATTTCCCTGAAGAAGCAGAAGAAGAAAAAGAAATGTGGCCAGAACTATTTGAAGAAAACGAATCTTTAGAGAGGGAACGTGAAAAATTAATAGAGGATGCGTTAGAAAAAAATAAACAGGAAAACGAAAAATTAAGAGTATTAAGAGAAACATTACCAATAATGCAAGATGAAATATCTCAAGATATTGAGGAATCAGATACACCTTCTTCTACTTCTACAGAAACATATGATTTAATAGATGAATTTTTAGAGTCTAATGATAATGGATCTGTCCCAGCAGAAGAAGAAAGATTAAAAGCAGAAGCAGCAGCAGCAGCAGAAGCAGAAGCAGCAGAAAAAGCAGCAGCAGAAAGGGCAGCACAAGCAACCACCGAAGATGAAAGAGCAATACATTTAGAAACTATTGCAAAGATGAAAACAGTTTTTAGGGCAAGACTTAATAAAGCACGTAGAGTTTTAATAATAAAACAAGATGAAGAAAATAAAAAATTATTAGAGTTAGAAGTTCAACATTTATCCGATTTAAAAGAAAAGTATTATGTGCTCCAAATTGCAGCCGACAACTACTTTTCGTATGATCAATGTCATCAGTTTGTGCGGGAGAATCAGGAAAGTCAAAGAGAAGATGAATATATTGTAGGGTTACTATCTCGCTTCAAACAAGTAAAAAATGAGGTTGGAAAGGTTGATGAAGATTATGATAGGTTAATTTCAATAATAGCGAAAGAAGAACTGGCATTTATTGAAATTCTAAAAAGATTAGAAATTATTGAAATGAAAAGATCGCATATAAATTTTATCACTGAAAGTAGTATAAATAGATTGTTATTTAAATTAGTTTTACGATTTTATTGTTCTGAAAAATATATATTAGCAAACAAATATAAAGGGAACAATGCTGGACTCAGAGGGAACCCAGAATTTATCGATGAATATAGTAACTTTGATAGTTTTTTCCCAGATAAAAATTTATTCTTTTCATTATTTGGTAATTATCCACTAATAACTGATGAAACGTGCACCCACTCTTGGTCCGAGTCATTTTGCTTGCAGCAAGATACTCAAAATTCTTGGTATAATTTAAATAGTGTTTTGGGTGAAGAAAGTATTAATATGATGGTTAAATTACGTAAAGAATTTGGAGAAGAAATAATAAGTTGTATTGATGATTTTGTAAAATCTGTTAATGAAGACACAGGACAAAATGCAAACCCACTACACGCTAATGAACGATTATTTATTGTACAAGTTTTATGTAAAGATTATATATCAAGACAGACGGGGAGGGGGAGGGAAGAAAAGTTTTCAAAATGGAAATGTATGTGGGAAATTATAAAATATGAAAGAGAATTTGAAAAAATTAATTCATTAAAATCCCCTCAACAGGAATACTGGTATGGGAAAGATACAGATACGTTTAGTATGAGTGATCTTGAACAAAGAAATGAAAAAGCAAAAAAAGTCTTTGAATCTTTCGGTGGTTTACATAGGTTTGATGATGATTTTAAAGGACTTGAAGATAGTTTTTTTGGAAAAGAAGGTTTTGATCCTCAAGATCCATTGAATGATAAATATCAAGAATTAATCCACAAAAAATTGAAGGATGCTGAAAGAATATATGAGGAAGAAGAGGGTCGTTTTGATTATGTATATAATAAAACTACAAATTTTGGAGATACTCTTTTTTTATACCCATACCACAGTAGAGAAGAAAATTATTTAGATTCGGAAAGTCTAGGGGAGAGTTCTATTCTTATAAATGATTTATTGAAAATGAAACGTCGTGAATTCTTTTTAGCAAAATTTTTAAAAAATTGTGAAGGTCTTCTACAAAATTTTTATGCGAAAGCAGTCGGAAGAATTTCTCCATTAAAGATGAAGGATAAAGACATTGTATTTGGAACTCACTCAGTAGATTATGAAATTAAACCTGGAATGAAATTATGGAGTGTAGAAGGTGATTATAATATTATAAAATTGCTTTATGGATTATTTAAAAAACCCGAAATAAAGTTAAAATTAGATGCTGCCGCCCGTAAAAACTCATATGGAACATTTAAAACAAAAGAAAAAAAAGAACAATTAAAAAAAACACATGGTCTACTCGTATATCATAGTTATCCATTACCCAATGATTACGCCGACAACGACCCTCCAACAATAATGGATATAGAATCAGGCGCCATTGACTCGTCGGATATATATAATTTTGGAAGAACATTTTTGATGTGTCCTAAATTATTTATTAAAATTTGTGAGTTAGGATTTCATACAAGCAAAATAGTATTTAATTTTTGGAAAGTAATGAGGATATATAAAATAGATAAAGAAATAATAAACTCATTTTTAATTAATGAAAGGAGTTTATTTCATCCCTCGAGAGGGTTTAAATACAGTTTAGATTTTCCTGCTGGTATTTTCCCGGACGAGGGATGGGAAAAAACACAATGGTTTAAAATGTATAATTTTTTTGAAAAAGCAAGAAAAGCATTATTTAAAGATTTATATAGTATTTTTAAAGGTCCATTTTTAAATTCTATGTTTAACTTTATTAGTTTGGATGCTGATATAGAACATATAAAAATTTTGGATGATATTATAGAAAAGAATATCAATAATCAGGTAAGTGAATATAAAGAAATATTTTATAAAGGAACATTAAATCGTTTATTTATAATTATTCTAATGAATAAAAATTTAAAATTTAAAAAAAGAGGAGGTGGGTATTCATATGGAATTGGTTATCGTCCAGACACATGTGCCGATTTTCCAGAATTTAATAATCTTAGAAATTTAGGAAGAGTTTGTTTTGGAGATGAATTTATTAAAAAATGTGATCTAATGTTAGATGGATTGGTCGAGTCTCCGGACAGTCCCGACAATGATCTGTGGGCACATGAAAACGAAAAAAAATTTCGAACGGACGATGCTTTTAAAGATAATTGTCAATCATTTATAGAAATATTATTTGATTATTTACATTTAGATTTAATTAGTATTCTTAAAGAACTATTTTATATTAGAAACGCAAGTGATGGAGATTTTGATCCAGATATAGATAGAGTACACCCTTTTACTTATATTGCCGGTGAAGATACATTATATACAGATGCTTTCTTTCTTTTAGATACAGAAGATTCTAGTATAATAAAAGCAGAAAATAGTTATAGACAATTAAAATTCAGAGATAGAACCCATATAATCCTTGGAGGGAATTCAGGATCAAAGCATTATAATAAAATAAAAACATTACTTACTCGTATAGATCAAGATGAACGTATCAAGTATTTTGCAGAAACTATATTTAAATATGGGGATAAACAAGTTATTGATTTATTAACTAGAAGAAATTTTAAAAAAAGATACGAAGATTCTCAGGATGCGCTGATCGGGCATCGTGAGGATACACTTGTTTATAAAATACAAGAAAAACTTTACCATTCGTTCAGATACATATATGGTTATGAAAAAGAAGCATTTGCAATTGAAAAAAATAAAGAACAATATGAGATTAATAAAATTTATAGACTTAAACACGGAAGAACAAATACACCAACTCCAAGTATGGTTTTTTTAGAAAACCATACTCCAAATAAATTACAAGAATACGTTATTGCCAAACGAGACTGGACTCCCACATTAGAACAAGAAATACAAGCATTTTATCTAGGGATCAAACTTCAGAAACTTAAAGCAGGAAATATATATAGGAAATTATTTTTTAAAAAACCTATAAAATATTATTTTAATGGAATGAATGTTAAAATTAGAAATAGAATGGAAAAAGAATACAACGCAGTAGTATTACCTCAAATCTATGAAAAAAATCATGTATGGGTCCGTTATAACCCAATTCACTCAGGAGAAGAAAAAGAAGAAGATTACATAATTGTGTATCTAAAATTAAGTTTTGCAATAGATTTATTAAAAAAAATACTTAGATTTGGATATTATGATAGTCGGGAATATTATTTACAAATTATTAACCCTTATCTAGATCATGTCAACTTTCCCGGAGAAAGTGAAATGTCGGGAACATTAATTGACTACATAAAATTACTTTTTAAAAAAAAATTTTTTGAAGAAAGTGATACCATACAAAAACCGATTACATTAATACGTATAGGTGATTATCAGATTGAGAAGTTTTATTTTGATGAAACATCTGGAGAAAAATTTAATAGTATTGATGGTATTATTGGGAAAATTAATGATTTATTTACTGACTTAGGTTGGGATGAAACTATTCCTTTTTATTTCAATAAATATGGAAAACCTGAAAAAGTATTGAGAACTGACGACAATTTATTTAAATCAACCGGTGATAAATGGATTAAAAATGAATTTGATATGATAGGTATTGAAATTAATGACACACCCGGGGATATAAACCCAGATTTATTTGGATATTTTCCGAGTGATTGTGTAGAAAATATAGATATAAAATTTACAAAAGGAGAAAAATATAATTTAGTAGAAAAAGCTTCTTTTAATGATATCTCATTGACCGAATACGATAATTTTAGTTATAATGATGGTATGATACAGGATATATATACTAAAATGGGAGAAGAGGTGGTCAAATACCTTAGTGAATATGATAAAATATCTTCAGATTATATCAGTGAATTTTCAAGATATTTTTCCGAAGCATCTTCAAACATATTTCAAAAATGGACATTAAGTGACATAAAACTTAAATATTTATTTCATAGTCTTTATTTGGACGGTTTGGACAAGAGTAAATTATGTAAAGTTTATGCAGCATTCATGGATACTTACTATGTTCGTGTTTATACTGATGTAAAAGAATATATTTTACATAATTTAATAAAAAAAATAGTTCAAGGAGTTGATTCAGATATTGAATACTATAATATGAGTGTTCAGATATATTTAATTATAGGGGAATATTATTTAAAATATTTAAGTAGAATCCATTTGGATCCGGAAGAAATCAAGTTACACCAGTATGGACTAGATATAAGAAATAATTCTGTTGCAGGGATTTATCCAAAAATTCTCATAGATTTAAATAATAGAGAAAATGACCCGAGAAATTTCTCAAAATATTATTCAGAAGATAGAAGATTAGGTGAGTATAGGGGGTCTATTATATGATCCATTTATTAGAAAAAATTATTTAATTTATTTTCTCTTTTTCGACCTTTTTTTACCAGAAGTTTTTTTAGAATCTTTTTTATATCTTTTTAAATCAGCATCTGTTAATTCATAACCCCAATGTAACAATACTTGTCTTATCACAGGTGATACAGTATAATCATTATATGTTGTATTGCGTTTAATAATTTCATTCATTAATCTCCTACGGAATCTTCCATTCGGTCCTGCTAATCCCAACCATCTTTTTATTTGTCTTGAATCATCTTTTGTTCTTCTTCCTCTGTAAAACCTACAATACCATTGGAACCATCCATATGGATCTTGCTTTATAATCCAATCTTTTGATTCCCAGTCTTCTAAAGATGATCCACATTTAACACCATATTTATTTACTTTTTTATCATATTTTTGTGATATAACCATTTTTTCAATATCTAATCCTTTAAACCAACTTTTTGGATATTCCCGTATTGATGTTTTACCATTATGTGTTTTACCGGTAACACCTGATTCAATTGTTCTAAAATATGTCCCTCCAAATGCTCCACTTTTAAAAACTTTAGAAGGACTTACGTTTGGTGTAAATTCTGGATAATCTTTAAATTTCATATTATTATAATCTATTTTTTTTTTAAATTATAAAATTATTATAATAAAAATGAAATGTTGTTTTTCTAATTTTTCAAAAAATAAATGTTCATGGTGTAAAAAATATAAATCAGAATCAAAAAAAATCGTATTTCGTTGTAAATATCAAAACTGTTATATATGTAAAGATTGTTATGATTTAATATATTTAAATATATCTAAAGTTCCTTTTGAAAACCGATCAGATTTATTCGGATAAAAATATTATATTATATAGTATTATATAATGGTGAAAAAACAAAGGATGAATAAAAGGTCTAGAAGATTAAATAAAAGGTCTAGAAGATCGGGTAATAAAAAGTCTAGAAGATTAAATAAAAGGTCTAGAAGATTAAATAAAAGGTCTAGAAGGATAAAAAGTACTAATAATAAAAGATCTAAAAGATCAAAAAAATCTTCAAAATTACCAAAGATATTTGTAATTAATTTACGAAGAGATAAAGAAAAATGGTCAAAATACAAGAAAGATAAAAGATTTATAAGATTTTCTGCATGTAATGGTGTAGAATTGAGTAAAGAGAACCCATATTTTGACAGACTAAAAATAATGTGGAATGCTGGTGATCGTAAGAAAAAATGTACTGCCGGTATATTAAATTCACATATGAGTATCATAAAAAAAATTGCAGATAATAAAATTAATCAGTCTTTAATAGTAGAAGATGATGTTACAATAGATTTTGATTCTCTAAAAAAAATTAATTTAGATAAATTACCTCAAGATAGTTTAATTTATTTCGGAGGAGTATTACATCCACCTAATTCATTCAAAGATAAATCATGGAAATATGAAGAAGCAAAAAAATCATTTAAACCAGGGATTAATAGAATAAACCCTGAAAAATATAGAATTTTTGGAGGTTTCGGATATTATATCCCTACATGGGAAATAGCAAAAGAATTATATGATATTTTTAGTAAGAAACCTAAATTAAAACCACTTGATACTGAAATGACATATTTACAGAAAAAAGGTTTAATTAAATATTTTTATTATCCAGCAATAAGTTATTTACATATGGATGATGCAAATAAAGGTATTCACGGGAATGCTTATATAAAAAGAGATATGCATTATTATGGTGGTCGTTAATTTTTAAAAATAAACCTTATATTTAGTATAATTATCACAAGTAATAGTAAAAATAATAATATTAATCCTATAGTTAATTTAATAAAATAAGGATATATTTTTTCAATAACATGTTCTATTACAGGATTTAATAAATCATTTTTTATTATATCTAAATTTTCTTCTTTTTTAAATTCATCTGAAACTTCTAATAAACTTTTACGTATTAATTTTGACAAATCCATTATAAAAATTATTTAATAAAAATATATAAAATAAAAGATTATAACTAATTTATGGAAAGAATAAAATCTTGTTTGGAAAGATTATCATTTATTAGCAAAAATAATGATGATAATGATAATAATGATAATAATGATAATAATAATAATAATAATAATAATTTAACAGAATTTATAAATAAACAAAATAATGAAAAAAATTATAAAGAATGTGTTATTTGTTTAGAAAATATGATATATAATGAAGATTTAATTATGATTAATTGTTCACATATTTATCATAAAAAATGCATACAAAAATGGTTAAATCGTAATAGTATTTGTCCTTTATGTGATTATATTGTTTAGATCTTTTTAAAAATAGTTAAAGTTAAATTTGAAATAATAATTATATAAAAAAATTAATAAAAATCCAAAATATTTTTAAAAATATGGGAATTAAATCTTTAACGCAAACAATTAAGAAATATTCTCCTGATGCTATCACGCATGAGAACTTACATAAATTATCTGGTAAACGTGTTGCCGTGGATGCTAGTTTAATTATTTATCAACAATTAATGAATCAACCAGGTGGTAGGGTTTTTAAGAATAAAGATGGTAAAATAACTAATCATATTACAGGTGTATTTTACAAAATAATGAACTATATTGCATTAAATATTGAATTAATATTTGTATTTGATGGAAAACCACCTGAAAATAAAGCAATTTGTATTGCGGGAAGAAAAGAACGTGCCGAAAAAGCAAAACAATTAGCAGAATCTACTGAAGATGCCGATAAAAAATCAAAACTTGAACGCTCATCAATGCGTTTAACAAAAGAAATGATTTATGATGTAAAACATCTTTTAGAACTATTGGGTGTTTCTTATATTCATCAAGAAGGTGAAGGTGAAGCAATTGCTAGTGAATTATGTAGAACCGGATATGTTGATTATGTATTAACAGAAGATATGGATACAATGGCATATGCTTGTCCACGAGTTATCCGTAATTGTATAGATAAATCATTAAAAAGATCAGACATTGTATCTATTATTGATTATGATAAAGTAATGGAAGGTATAAATTTATCACATGATAAATTTTTAGATTTCTGTATTCTATGTGGTTGTGATTATTGTGAAACTGTTTCAAAAGTAGGTTCTGTAACAGCATTAAAACTTGTAAAAAAATATGATACAATTGAAGATATTGTTAAAAACACAAAATATGAATTTCCTGAAAATTATTTAGATATTTTCAACAATGCGAAAAAAAACTTTTATCTTTTCAAAGATAAATTAGTAATCGATGAACTAAAAATATATAATTCAGAAAAAAATATAGATGAACTTTATAAATATTTAGTTGAAGATATTCAAATGAGTGAAAAACGTGTTCAAAATGCTATCAAAAAATTTCATAATAATTATAAAGAAAAGCAATAGATTTAGTAAATATTTATCTAAATAACTTCTAGTTTTTGAAAATTAATTTTTGGATTATTTTCTTTTAATTCTTTTTGTCTTTCATCCTTTTTTTTCATTAATAAACAACAATTATGAGAATGTGCGTTCAGATGTGCTGAACAAAATACTCCTCCGCAATCACAAGTAAATGATACTAATCCAGTCTTTTTATTACAAAATGAACACCTTGTTTTCTTTTTTTTTAAACTCTTATCTTTTATTTCAACTATTTGTTTCTTATCATCTGGATTTGTATTTTCATCTTTTTTTTCATTTTTTTGATCTTTCATTTTTTGTTATTGTTCAGTATATATTTATAAATCTTATAAATATAATTGTCAAATTTTTTTAATGAAATACATTTAAAATGAAATAAATCTAAAAGAAAGTAAATCCCCATCCTCTGAATTTTTCATTGAAATGTTTTTCACTTAAACTTGAATTATCTTTTAAATAAACTCCATCTTTTTTATCATTATCTTTCTTATCATTATCACCACCACTAAGTATTCCTCCACCGCTTAATCCTGATGATAATAAATCTTTTAATTGTTTTAATTTATCATCAATTACAGATGATTCTTTCGTTTCTTCTTTCGTTTTTTGTTTAGTTTCTTCTTCTTCCTCTGTTTCTTCTTTATTTTCATCTGTTTCTTCTTCTTCTTCTTTTTCATCATCATCACTATCACTATCACTATCAATATCACTATCACTATCACTATCACTATCACTACCACTATCCGATGATTTCCGTTTACCTTTTCGTTTATTACTTCTTTGCTTTTTATCTTCTTTATCTTCAGTATCATCTTTATCATCTTTATCTTCACTAGATTCTTTATTATTTTTCATAATTCTTTTTTTATGTTTTGCTTCATCATCATCACTATCCCATTTTACTTTTTTTCCATCCCATAAACCAACTAAATTATCATCATTATCATACAATTCTTGTGTGTCTAAATCATGTGTATAGATTACACCATCAACAACTAATTTTTCCTTCGATATATCTAAATCATAAATATCATCTGTTAATGATGATTCTTCATCAAAAAATGTCATCTTTTTTCTTTCTTTTTCTTCTTGAAACCATCCTTCAACTCCCTCGGAGTATTCTAATACATTTGTAAATCCTGAATTCATCATATGTTGTAATAATACATATGATGCATTACATTCTTCATTTTTACAATAAACAACTATAGGGACATCTTTTATTGATAATTTTTTCTTTTCAACTAGTTTTTTTAATTCAGGATAATGTTCAATATTATTTTCAATAAATTCTTTAATTTTTTTGTCTCTGTTCTTTTCTGTAATTGTTTCTAAAGGTAAATTTAATGAATCTGGTATTGATTGTTCATTATGAGAAATTTCAGGTAATGCATTGATAACAAAATGATTTTTTGATTTTAAAACTTCTTTTAATTCATCTTTTGAAAGTTGACATGTAACAACAACAGTTTTTACTTCTGTACTCCAAACTTCTTCATCTGTTAAAACAACATAATGAACATGCCTTGGATATGTTACAGAATCTACTTTATATGGTTGAGGACAATTTAATACCAATTCAACTTCACCTTTTTTACCAGTTTTTAAAAGACCTGAATTTTTTTCTTTACCATATGCTTTTGCAGGATCATTTATTTTTAAAGCATCTTTTTGTTGTTGTGATGCCCAGTAATATACCCAAGTATTTTTATCGGTTTTTATAGAAACTTTTACTTGTTTATCTGTTATTTTTGGTGTTGATTCTTTTAAATCAACTCGTTGAGGATTGTATTTATTATCACAATTTAATGCTTTAGGAAGTAATGAATAATTACCTTGTTTTTTGTACCATAAAGGAACAACATCTTCCATATCAGATTCAAGGTCATCAATAAGTTTTGATTTACAAGTTAAACACTTTTTCACCATTATATTATTATTATTATTTTAATAATAAAAATTAAAAAATAATTTATAAAAAATAATTTATAAAAATAATCTATAAAAAATAATTTATAAAAAATTATAATTTTACTAATACTAAACAATTAGTCATTAATCTATGATTAGCACGATATTCAATAGTTCCATTTGCTTTTGGAGTTGATTTTATTTCACCACCTTCTAAATAAACTGGTGATTCAGATGAATAATCTTTTTGAGGTCTTAATAATCTTATTGAAAAATTTTCATTTAAATAATCAAACAATTCAATATTATCATTATGATAATTTCCGAAAAAAACAGGAAATATTCTTATTTCACCACCTTTTTTACAAATTCTATGTAATTCTTTAAAACTTTTTAATAAATTTTCAGTTTTTAATTCCCAGAAATATAAAAAATTATTGATTGTAATACAATCATATGAATTATCTGAAAATTTAGTTTTATATACCGATCCTTTAAAATATTCAATTCTTTTATCTTCACAAATAAAATCTGTATCATGTATGTCTAAACCATGTCTTTTTTTCTTATTATTCGATTTATTAGATAGTTGACATAATAATGATTCAGGATATAAATGATTAATACCACACGCAATATCTAAATAATCTTTTTTTTTAAGATGATTTATAACATTATCAATATCAGGAAATAATTGTATTTGATAATTATTTAATGATCTTGCTGTAATTGGTATAGCACCTTCAACAAATTTACGTGAACTTAAAGATTCATCAATTACCTTTTTTTGCGTAGGTCTATTCGGAAAAGATTTTCTTCGAACTTTCATTATTATTTTTATAATATTTTTATATTATTCTATATTATTTTCTTTTTTTACTTCTAACTTTTTTATCAACTCTCTTACCTTTTACTAACGGAACATATCTAACAGACTCTCTAGGATCAATTAATACATTATTATCTTTATCTTTAGTTATTATACAAAAATAATTATTATCTCCTAATTTTAATGGTAAAAGCATGATACCATCTGGTTTCAATTGAT
>MDTD01027148.1_pt1 | contig 14348 bp, 21 predicted proteins | sample 811221 | NCBI WGS metagenome assembly MDTD01 (sample SAMN05326646, study PRJNA326480) | marine metagenome | isolation source: seawater | place: Pacific Ocean: South West | collected 2011
ACGGAAATTAAAATAGGAGATCTTCCTGCAACTTCCTCTAAGGACTACTGTGTAGGAATTGTTTGCATAAACGATGCAGAAAACAAACCAAGTCTCAAGTTTGAAAGTTCAGATAAAAGATCTGTTCTTTCTAGAGGTAAATTAGTAATTTTTCCAGGATTTTGCAGTCACGAAACATCACACGTTCCAATAGATGATACAACGTGCCTACTGACGTTTAGACTTACAACACAAACAAACCTAATAGAAGTATGAATAATCAAAAGATAGCACTGATTTTAAGAGGAACTCCTGGGTCTGGAAAATCTACTTTTGTAGAATTTGCTTCAAAAAAGTCTCCTAAAGCTGCAGTTCATGCCATAGACGACCTACACAGAGATGAGAATGGAAATTTTCTCTGGGACGAAGATAATGCTGACAGACTTTACACACTAAACTTTGCAAATTTTGTAAGAAGCTGTGCAGACGCTGCACCAATCGTGATATGTGATGCAATAAACGTAGAGGTTGATAGTTTTCAAAAGTATGTAGATATAGCGGCAGATTATGACTATCATGTTTACGTTGTAACCCCAAAGCTTCCCACACCAAGGGAATCTTCTAAGAGAAACAAGCACCATACCTCAGCTATTCAAGCAAAAGATATGTACCAAAGATGGGAAAACTGGCCCACTGCACAAATGTTAAAAGAGTTGACAAATGAAAGTAGTTGAAATTTTACAAGAGTTAAAATCAAACCCGGGAAGCAATGCTAAAAAAGAGGTCTTAGAAAGACACTCTAAAAATATTCTTCTTAAGAAAATTTTACTGTATGGCTCTGACCCCTTTATGCCTTTTAATGTAGTCAAAGTACCTCGAGTCAAATCGAGGGTTGAGTTTCCCCTTGACGAGTCTAGGGCATGGGATAGTTTTTTTAAAATTGCTGATGAATGTGCAGCAAGAAATATAACAGGAAATGCTGCTGTCATGAAGCTCCACGCGTGCTTCACGTCTGTTTCTGAAGTAGATGAGTCCTGGATGCGCAAAGTACTGAAAAAGCATCTTGCAATAGGCGCTTCTTCTAAGACAATTAACAAAGTTTTCTCAGGACTAATTCCCACATTTGAAATAGCTCTGGCACAAAAATTTGAAGAAAAGAGGATTCTCGGAAAAAGCATATGCGTGGAACCAAAGTTAGACGGGATTAGATGCTTTGCTATTGTCGATGAAGAATCTGCTGTTCTTTACGCGAGGTCTGGAAAAGTTATTAAAAATTTTGACAGTACGATAGGAGCCCAGCTTTTAAAATTAGGACCAGGCTGCTACGACGGAGAGCTTATGGGAGAAGATTTTATTTCTCTTATGCGTCAAGCCTATAGAAAAGACGATGTAGATACATCTAACACTTACCTTGCACTCTTTGATTATTTACCGATTGACGAGTGGAACGATAGAAAAGCTTCGATGAAATGCAAGGACAGATATGAAAAATTGCTTGATCGCCTAGACGTGAGCGATGCAGACTTAGAGCTGTTACAGCCAGTTGAAAGAACAGAAGTTGAGAGCACATACGACGAAATAAAATGTGCACATGATTATTATGTTTCTTTAGGGTACGAAGGTGTGATGATAAAAGACCTTGATGCACCGTACAAATTTGGCCGCGGCCCAGAGATTATGAAGTTCAAAGCATTTCAAGACGTAGACCTGCATGTAAAAGGGTTTATAGAGGGTACTGGGAAGCATTCTGGTAAACTGGGATCTTTTCTCTTAGAGTATAATGGTGTCGACGTTCAAGTAGGATCTGGGTTAACAGACGAACTCCGAGAAGCAATTTGGAAAGACAAAGAGAATTTTTTAGATAGAGTAATTGAAGTAAGATATCAAGAGGTGACCCCTGATGGCTCGCTTAGATTTCCAACTTTTGTGTGCTTCAGAAACGATAAATAAAATTCGAACGATCAACATATTTATTAACACGAGGTTTTTATGAACAAGAAGCGTACGCTAAAAGAATCGTTTTCAAAAGTGGAAGTTGCAATTTCTAAGGCATTAAATAGAGCAGTGATGCATCCATCTGAGGTAGAAGAAATAGCTCATCTTACAACACACGAATTGTGCACAGAGCATGGCCTGGACTATCTACTCGCAGAAAAAGTAAGGACTCACGTTTCCTTAGAACATAATCGTCTTAAAAATCAAAGTATGCTCACGTGGGAAATAGACTCCAGAGATTTGGAAGGTTCCTACACAAGAACATACCCGATGAAAGAAGGCAAGCAGATAAATGAAAATTTGCCTAATGAGCTACCTAGTTTGCTACCTGATGATGAAGTGTTTGAAGATCATCTAGACGCTGATGGAAGAATGCTCGATTATGGTCATCAAAAATCTGATTCTCATGAAGGTCGAATGATGCGTCAAGCTTTGTATCAAATGGCTGAATATGCAGAAGATCTTCATGATATGCTCCAAGACAACGACGACCTGCCTCAGTGGTGTCACTACAAAATAGCTACTGCTAGGAACAGTTTAAGCAAAGTCAAGCACTACCTTGAGTATAAGCTCTCAAGAAAAGGCTCATAAGCCTACACTAGCTGTCACTAGAGAACACTGCGTGCATTACGTGTATAATTAGAGTGACAAGTACACAGACTAAGGAGTATGCTGATATGAGTGAGAATAATTCTGATGACGTTGTAGAAAAATTAGACAAAGTCGCGGGTTCTCTTGAAACAGCAACATCTCAGCTGGCCGGTGTTGTCACCCAGCAACAGCTTGATGTTTTAAAAGAGGCTTCGTCGAGCCTGAAAAGTGAACTAGAGACGTGCAAGGAAAGCATAGAGATACTAACCCAAAGACTTAATGACTGTTTAGACGACATAACATCTATGCAGTCTGATTCTAAAGAAGCATTACAGCAAGTAGAAAAAGACTTCGCGGGTGTAAGGGCACTGTCTTTGACTGGATTCGCTTTGGGCACTATCACGCTGATAGGGCTCATTTTGTGTGCTGTTTATCTATAAATGATTCCTGTCTGCATCGGCATGCCAAGATCAGCGTCTAGAGTGACTTGGCAAATAGTAAAAGAATTTTCACCAGAAAAACCCTCATGGTGGGATTCTAAGATGAATACCGGCAATTCTATCGGATGGGCTCGGCCCCATGAAGTGATGTCGTATCCGATACGGTCTCATTCACATGTGTCTAGTATTGACCCTGTTATTTACACGTACCGCAATCCGATAGAATCCTATATGTCACTAAAGTCACGTCTCGAAGATACTGATAGAAAAAATAATGCAGCTTATGAAATTTTAGCCCAAACTAAAGTAATGTCTGCACTTCGTCGTGACGAAATGAAAGGCAGGCAAGTGCTTTGGGTAAAGTATGAAGAATTTACTGATTTGTCTGATAGAATTAAAGCAATCGGTGTGTTTATGAATGTAAGAGTTTCTTCATCTCAAGTAAGTGCAATAGCTGAGAAACTAAATATCAAAGCTAATCTTGAAAAATCACAGCGTCATTCTGGAGAAAAGAATGCTTTTCTAACGTGGGAAGATAAATCTTCTGGAATGCAAGGCAATCATATCAATGACCAAACTTTGGGGGAGCCAGGCGCATACATCAAGTTGTATCCCAAAGAGTACGATGAGATATTAAACGCATGTTCTCGCTCTGAACTAGGCCAACTCAGGTCTTTCTCTGCTGAGTTAGGGTACTAAAATTCTTTGACAAAAGTTTATTTGTAAATGTCACAATACAGTCTTATTTTATGAACACAGCTAGGTGAGATTTTAATGCCAGAAAAAGTAAAAGATAAAATAATAAGATTAGAAAAAGAAATAGAAGACGCCTATAAAGAGCAAGATTGCTTAAGAGAGCAGCTTAACAGTTTTATTGTAAAGTTTACACACTTTGCAACCACTCAGGGCATGTTTGATAGTCCCAGCGAAGCGAAAAGCTTTTTAAAAGAGTATACAGTAAAAAACCAGCACTCATCTAGTCATCAACTTAAGTTTAATTTTAGGAGTAAAAATGAGAAGAGGTAATGCACACAAAGAGCTTAGAAGGAAACAAGCCGAAGAACGAGCTGCAGAGAGAGCACAAAGAACTCCGCAACAACAGCTCGATCTGCTTGACGCAAAGTTAGGCCCAGGGAAAGGAGCAACTCGCGAACGAGCACGTCTTGCCACCATGGTGCAAAGTGCTAGTAAAGAGCTATCTAAGAAAAGCGACAGTAGTGATAAGCCAAAGACTAGAGCATCACGAAGAGCTGCTCGTAACAAGAGAAAAGCTGAACAAAATAATTAAATCGTGTGCAAATATCTCGTAGCTAGTGTATAATGGTTATGTTGATGGGGACAGGCCCACCCTAACAAGCTTAAGGAGAAAATATGCCACGTAAATCGAGAGATCTTCGCCTTTCACAAGCTAAAGAGCTTATTGCTGCATATGAATCAGCCGGCTTCACAGGCGACAAGAATCATCGATTTGTTTGCGATATGATTAACCGTTTAACGATTCGTGATATTACGTCTGGCCAGAAGCGTTATCTGGATTCTCTAATTGATCAGGGTGTACCAGAAGTCAAAAACCCACAACGCGTTGATGAAATCACTGATGCAATGTCTGTCGACGGCATGCAACATCGACGTGAGGTTTTACAAAGCTTTGCAGGAAAGCTCGCACGCGGGTGGGACCTTTCAGAGAAGCAAGAAAACTTTTTGAAGATTCTACTTGAAGAAGCAGAAAACATTCGCCAGAATGGAAAGTTTCGTCCAAGTGACGCTGTAATTGCTGACCTTAGGAATGCTGTGACACTTTGCCACAGTAAAAATGGATGGTACTGGCAGCACCGCCCGGGAGTAGCCAAGTCTTTCAGCAAAGTCCAAGAGTGGCTTCAGTGGAATGACGGCCTGGGCGGATGCGTTTTTGGTTCTACCGAAGAGCCCCACATTGATGAGTGGTCTTGCAATAAGCTCATTAAGGCTTTTAAGCGTTCTATCAATGAAATGAGAAACCCGAAGTACCTTGTTGGGACAATGGCATACTGGAAAAGGTCACATCCTCGAGTACCTGCTCTCGTCGTGGGCATGCCTGAAATCTGGAAAGGAGACGTAGGTTATCCTTGCTTAGTAGAAGGAGAGCATCGCATTGTTCGTTCTGAAAACCTTACTAAGAGAGCACGATGATAAAACTCACCGTAAAGCTTCCTGAGCGCGTCGCAGTAGCAGTATCAGGAGGAGCAGATTCTATGGCTGCTTTGGATTTTTTGTCCAGAAAGAGAGAAGTGTTTGTATTACATTATAATCACGGAACAGATCATGCTTCTGAAGCGCAAAAAATAGTTGAGCACTTTTGCGAAAAAAGAGATATTCATCTTCTTGTCTCAAGTTTACAAGATGAAGTCCCATCCGGGATGTCTAAAGAAGATTTCTGGCGAAAGTCTAGATATAATTTTTTTGAAACTGTAGGAATGACACCGGTGTATAGAGAAATCCCTGTCATTACATGTCATCATCTAGATGATTTAATTGAAACATGGCTTTTTACTTCAATACACGGAGAACCACGATTAATACCTACTAAGCGCGGAAGATATCTTCGGCCGTTCTTGTCAACAAGAAAGAGTATCTTTGAAGATTGGTGTGATAGAAAAGATGTGCCTTACATAAATGATCCAAGCAACACTGATCTATCTTTTATGAGAAACTTTATTAGGCATGAACTAGTCCCAAAAGCACTAAGAGTGAACCCAGGTTTACCTAAAGTATTGCGCAAAAAGGTTATTAATAATCCAGATGTATTTGACTAAGTTTTACATTTAAAAAGATTTTTAAGTGCTATTTATTATGTGGAATCGGGACAGCTAGTACTAATGACTTTGCCTGACCGTGAGTCAGAGAAAAGAGCTTTCAATCCAGTGCCAGGTGTGATACTTTCGGCATTAGGTAAAAAGAAACCTCAACATTACGAAGTGTACGCATTAGATGAAATCTGGATAGCAACCGAAAACGACCTGGATGTCTTAGGACAAATGGGCAACCTTCAACACTCAGTTAGCTTAAACTAACTGAGATTTTTTTTTATACTGAAATCGATGTTACATAAGGGCGACTTAGTAGTGCTAAAAGACACACATCCTGCTAAAAAAGGAGACGTGACTGCAGTTGTATTGTGCGACCCATATATGACAGTAATGACTCAATACACAGGCGACGGCAATGCTCTTTACTCGTGCGAGAAAATAGTTGTTGACATACTTTGCGAAAAAGACCTCATAAGCAAAGTGCCTGTAGAGACTTTGCATAGACTCACAGGACAAAATAAAATATGAAAAATTCTCTTAGTTTTGATGATGTACTATTAGTGCCAGGCTATTCTGACATCACATCAAGGAAAGATATTAATTTAACTAGCTGCTTAGGGTCTATAGGACTAGACTTGCCTGTAGTATCAAGCCCAATGGATACTATCACTGAAGACGCTATGGCTATCGCGCTAGATAAGGCAGGAGGTCTAGGGATAATCCACAGGTACAATACTGTCAAAGAGCAATCAAACCAAATACACAAAGCTCACGCAGCAGGAGCGAAGAATATCGGCGCTGCAATTGGAGTGACAGAAGACTATTTAGATAGAGCCAAATATGCTGTTATGGCAGGCGCAAATGTTCTTTGTATTGATATTGCCCATGGCCATCACCATTTGATGAAAAATGCGCTTAAAAATTTAAAGTCTTTATTCGATGGGACAGTTCACCTCATGGCAGGCAATGTTGCAACTTTAGAAGCATTTAATGATTTGTCTGATTGGGGCGCTGATTCTGTAAGAGTTGGAATTGGCGGAGGTTCTATATGCTCTACAAGAATACAAACAGGTCACGGAGTGCCGACGCTTCAGTCGATTATTGATTGCGCAAAAACAGACCGAGATGCAATGTTAATAGCAGACGGTGGGATTAAAAATAGCGGTGATATTGTCAAAGCAATTGCAGCCGGCGCAGATTTCGTGATGCTTGGGTCATTGCTTTCTGGAACTGAAGAGACACCTGTTGAAAAGCATTGGGACCCTGCAACAGGATCATGGGTCTATCCATACCGAGGCATGGCATCTGTTGAAGCTCAGATCAAATGGAGAGGGCACACATCTTCTGTCGAGGGCGTTTCTAGCGTTGTTGCAGACAAAGGCAGCGTATCTGAAGTGCTAGAAGGCTTAGAAAACGGTTTACGCTCTGGGTTGTCATACTCAGGGTCTAGAGACATTAAAAATTTCCAAAGCAAGGCAACTTTTATACAACAATCGACAAGCGGTCAGATTGAAAGTTCTACACACATTAATCGTAGATAATCTTGTAAATGATCTTCATATTTATACAGTGAGGTTTAGATCATGACTACATCTATTAAAAATTCAAAGCTTACTGTTCGTGTAACTGAAGATATCACGCTCAATGGCAGGACGCTTGGAAACACAAATAAGCACGAGATCTTCAATATAAACGAAGTTTCAGAAAGAATTTTAACAGTCCCAACATCAGAGATAACAATACTCTCAGCAAGCTCTGCTGTTGGCCCTGGGACTTACGTTGCTGGGAATATCAAATACATTCGATTGACTAACTTAGATGATACGAATTTTGTAAGACTCTCATTTGTGTCGGGTACAAATTCATCTACGGGCTATGAAGCTAACACAGCTGACTTTAAGCTTGAAGCCAAGAGAACTATGATTTTTACAAACACTTCATTTTCCGGTTCAGCAACTGCTGCAAGTTTTGATTCTTTCTCTAGTTTTTCCAACCTAAAGGGGACAGCTAATTCTGACTCAGTTGACATAGAATTGTTTGTCGCGACAACGTGAGGAAAGAATAATGATTAGTGAAAAAGACTTGCGAAGAGCAATTCGATCAGAATTGAGAGGTATGATTACAGAGGCGAAGCTTAAGAGCAACAAGCGACGGCTTCATGAAAAAGTGTGGAAAGATTTCGATGCACCAATAGGGAAAATTATATCTCTAGCACCTGAAGATTTCGACGATGATGATCCAGTAAAAAGAGATCTCAACGATCAAATATTTGACTTAATACAGAATGCTTATTCTGAAGTTGAACTAGAGCCAGGCAAATATGGAAATGCTAAAGTAAGATCTGCAAAAGATTTGCCAGCCGGCTATACAGTAATGCAAGCAGCAGAGTTAGATGGAGACGAAGATCCAGACTATTTTAGAGGCGGCAAAATGCGAGGGGACAGATACAAGCTTGGCATTGTAGGTCATGATGGAAGCCCCGCTGCGGTAGAAACATATTTGAAGGTAAGTGCTGATCTTTTAAAGTCTGGATCCATTGGCGAAATGTCTGGAAAGATTGCACACATTATGATCACAAGACATGATGTGCCAGCCGTTCAGACAAAAGAAGAAGTAGAGTCTCTACTGGGAAAAACAGTAGAATGGGTCGGCCGCCACCCAGATGAAAAATATGCTGAGAGATATGGTTCTGAATATGAGGGTTGGTATACACGTGTTATTGGTGGAAAACCTCATTTAAAGATCTTGTTAGGAGGCGTGTAATGATTTGGTTACAAAGATGGATATCTAAAAGAGAGCCTTGGATTTTTGAGAACAGCAAGATTCCAGTATGGCTTTCAAAAGTTGCACCAATAGAAATTAACGCGCTAAGCTTTGGCCCTTTTGTGTTTTGCAGAGGAGCGCTCTCAAAAACATCGAGGCGGCACGAAATAATACACTATCATCAGCAGATAGAGATGCTATTTGTTTTTCAATGGATAATGTACGGCTACTATCATTTGCGCGGGTTATTGACAAGCCATAGAGGAGATCAATCTTATTATCAAAATCCTTTTGAGCGCGAAGCTTATGACAACGAAAAGAAGTATACATACTTAGAAAAGCGCCCACTGTGGAATTGGTTGAAATATACATGAGAGTTGAAGACCGCCAGAAAACAGAGCGCCCAGAAGATGGGTATGATCTGGCAGGATCTGAAAACATGTTTCTAGATAGAATGCCTAACGAGAATGAAAGAGAAGAGCAGCAAAATAAAAAAGTTGCAGTATACTTGCAGACGTTGGGTATGCTTCAAGAGGCTGCTAAACTAAAAAAAGAATTCTATAGTGGCTTAGACAATGCAATCAAATTATCTAACTTTTGGTTGGAAAATAATGATTACGATATGTCCGATTTAGAAAAAGTCAACGGTCAAGATGCCATTCAGACTGACGCAGCTCATGAGCTTAATTCTGCTTTAAATAAGTTTTTTAAAGATCATAAGTTTCCCATCATAATTGTTGTCGAGTCTATAGACCCCGACACCGGTGACAAATCAATTTTAAGCCCGGATCATTCTCGCTATCCAAACGAAGTTGTCTTTGGAGCATTTCAGAGTTTGACAAAAACAGGTAGATATTTGATGGTGTTGCATTTAGCAACTTTCTCTGATGAATTTAATGTAAATGATATCAATCCCGAATCTTTGTCGAGAGCAGTGGGAAGAATAGTGCGACACGAATTAGTGCATGCCAATCAATTTGAAAAAAGAGCAAAACATCAAAAAGTCTCTAGAAATATTGCTAAAAGCAGATTTGAGAAAGAAGGCCAGATTCCAGACACTTCTGACAGGAAGTCATATCTTGGTGCTCACATAGAATTAGATGCTTATGCCCTAGAAGTAGCAGATGAGCTTTTGGATAGGTTCGGCGAAGATGCAGCCCTAGATATTTTAAGAGGTAAAAAGAGTCTAGAGGACTTAAAGATTTCAGACCAAGCAAGAGAGTACCTTGTTGACTTTAAAGACGAAGATTTCGGAAAGGCATTTAAGAAAAAAGTTTATACACAAATTAGAAACATCATCGATCAGAATGTGTATGAAGCTGTAATTCGAAGACTTGATGAGTTGTCCTGTGTCAAAAAATAAGAAAAGTTTGATAGTCGAGTATATAACTAGCTTAGATGTTGAAGACATTTATGCAACTTCCCGGCTTGCACATTTAGGACAAAAGCGACGGTCTGGAGAAGACTATTTTATGCACCCAAAAGGTGTTGCAAATCTAGTTAGAAAGTTTTACCCAAAAGACACACACGCGTATTTAGTTGCACTTCTTCATGACACCCTTGAAGACGCTGAAAAAGTCGGAAACATCTCGCGTAAAGATTTAGAGGCAATGATCTCAGCTAGTTTTTCTGATCAAAAAGAATATGAAAAAGTGATATCAGCTGTTCGGGACGTAACGCACGAAAAAACACAAAGCTATGATGAGTATGTCTTGAGTTTAGCATCGAAACCGCTAGCTCTTAGAGTAAAACTTGCAGACATGTTACACAACTTGTCTTCCAACCCTTCTGAACGTCAAAAGAAAAAGTACGGTAACGCCTTGTCACTTTTAACACACAATTTTTCAAAGACACCTGCAGGCATCAGTAGACAGCACATTCAAGCTTTGAAGAACATAATTAGTAAAAAAGAGTTAAGCATGAGCGAAACAAAGACAATAAGAAGATTCATAAGAGAAGTGTTTCAAAGTCATACTGTAGAGCCGAACATTGGCGACGCAGTGATAAACGTCAATCCAAACTGCATACACTTCAAGAGTCAAGGAGTTGTTAGATCTGTGGACGACTTAGATGACGACCAGGGCAAAGTGATTGTATATATCACAACTAATGACGGCGACAACTGGGCTTCTGGAGATGTTCTAGCCAAAACACCCGATCAGCTTGAGATGCTAAAATGAATCTACTTCGCGAATACATAAGAGAATTGTTGACGGAACAAGTTGAAGATTTTCTATATAGGAGTTCCCCGGAAGATTACGTACAGAGTCTATTGAAAAACGGATCGATTAGATCTCGAGGTAAAGATTTCGTTTCAATTTCTACTGACCCAGATTCTGGCAGCATGGATGACTATGGCGCCGTTACAATGAAACTAGATCGTAATAAGATCTTGTCTGCCGGCGGAATCGAAATTATTTATGATGATCCTGACTTCTGGAATGAATTTCCTGACATTGCCAAGCATGTAACTGGATATGCCGGTGAAGATGATTACCTTACTCGAGGCGGTGATGAAGAATTCGGTATGGATTTTGATGAGATGGTGATGGACTACGAGCAAGAGGCAGAGGTTGTCATTCCAGAACTTCCAGCTGATGCCATTGTGAGCATATCTTCAACAGAACCCTTGAGCCAAGAAACGCTTGACCTTTTATCCCAACGCGGAATACAGATTGAATAATGAAACTACTTCGTGAATACATAAGGGAGCTGATCAGCGAAACGTATTTTCCGCTTGAGGGTGGAGACAAGATGCGGATCCATCATTCTCGTAAGGGCACCCGCACCGGTGATGAACCACAAATCAGCGGCTTTTCTCAAAAGATAGGGAATAAACCAGAGGGTCTTTGGTACGAATGTCAAGATGGTAGTTCAGAAACATGGAAGGAGTTCTGCGAAATAGGCCTCACTGACGGTTATAGCAAATACGACAGCTCTTATAATGTAGTGCTTAATGATTATGAGATTCTTTTCATTCCAGATGAGTACCACTTCGAGAAGTTCTACAAGATGTATAGTGTTCCTCATCCTGCTGACCCTAACGGTACAAAGGGATATGACAAGCAGATTGATTGGCCGAAAGTTGCCGAACACTACGCAGGAATAGAGATTTGTCCTTACCTTTCAAGTAAGCGTAACGACGATGACAGCTTCTGGTACTATGGTTGGGATGTCGCATCAGGATGTGTATGGGATCCGTCAGGTGTTAAAGAGCTTGTGAAAGCTGGAGACTGTGACTGATGGCAAAGCGTAAGCCAAGAAAAAAAGGGCAACATAGAAATAGCCCAAACCATTCTGATCTTTTTACCGATGAAAATCCAAAAGGAACGATCAAGGGGCTTAAGTTTGCAACTGTTAAAGACGCAAAAACTAGCGTTAATAAAATAAAGAGGTCGGGTAAAAAGCACAACCATAAAACACAAGCAGCTATAGCCATGGAACAAAGAGCTGAGTCTATGGGCAAAAAATCAGCAGCGGCAGTTTTTAGAAAGTTTATTAATCAGCAGAAGAAAAAGACTAAAGAAAAGAATGAGTCCGTTGTTAGATCATATGTGAGATATCTTTTACGTGAAGATGCTATAGGTTTTGTTCACGATCTCGCTGCTGCATCTGACGAGTTCGGTGAAGAGGGTGTTCCATTCTTTGGCGGAAATCCTGGGAAAGGGGGAGGTCGTGCTATCAAGCGAGCATTCAACGCAAATGCAGATCACAACTGGTTAGCAACTCTCGACACCGTCCACTGGACTAGTGACCTTGAAATGCTTCCACAGTTAGCAACTAAAAGCAAAGACGAACTTTCTACGATTATGGTATTACCTTCAGAAGACTTCCCACCTGAAAGTGGTGAGTACGGTTTATGGATAAAAGGTAGGATAACACTAGCAGCTAATGACATGGACCAACTGTATTCTGGCCGCCAGAAAGACTACGGCCCAGGAAAGGAAGGGACAGAAGAAGAGGTTACACATAGGGACAAGTCGTCTGGTAGAAATAAGCGACCGACTGTCGCGAAAGACTACAGTCGTTACGGCAGCCTGCAGCGCGGAACTGAGTTTGGCGAAAAGATGGCCAAGAATATTCCGTATGTTTTAGATCAATCTATGTGGAACCCTGATGACTGGAAAGGTAACGAAGCGCTAGTAGATAATTGGAAGCCGATCGGTTTGGTTCTGACTTACGACGATCAAGCATACACTATCCAAGGCCTGGATGACCTTAAGACGAAAGAAGATATCGAAGAATACACTCTTGGCATAACGAAACAAATCATGTTAGCTGCATTGAAGATTGGTGTGCCTATTTACAATCTTCAAAAAGACGAACTGTGGAGCCCAAAGTGAACTTGCTTCGTGAGTACATAAGACAAACTCTGCTGACAGAATCAGTCGACCCAAAGATTATGTCTATGATCGATGAGCTTGAAGAGAACGGCGGCTATGCAGAGATTTTTCCAGACAGGGTTCTGCTTTTCCAACCTACTGAAAACACACCTCGTCGTTGGGTTGCCATGGTCGCTTATGACACGGTTGTTGGAGCCCATGCGGGTGGCCGATGCGGTGGTGCCGATGCGGTAGTCCAAAGTGCAACTGCCAAAACAGGCCTTGGCCCGCTCGCCTATGACATTGCAATTGAGCTGACCGGAGGGCTTGGCATGATTTCAGACAGAGCGTCCATTTCCCCAGCTGCTCTAGCTGTTTGGGACTACTACATGAACAACCGACCAGACGTAGAAGCAGTGCAACTTGACGACTTGCGCAACACACTCACTCCAGAAGATCAAGATAACTGCGATCAAACAATGGCGGACTCGTATGGATTAGGAGACTGGCAAAGTAGTTCTCTGAGCAAACTATACAAAAAGTCCGGCACGCCCGTTATGGACGAGCTGCGTAAAAGAGGAATGCTCAGATGAAGTTAGTTGTTGTCGATATCCAGCCAGAATACGAGGATAACGCCACATTTGACATCGGCGACATGTTGAGATCTGCGGCTGAGGATTACAGTAGCATCCTATTTTTGTTCAACGGTGAAGATACGGTTGGTATGATATCAGAAGGCGAGCTCAAGAATTACTATTTTGAGAAACTCGATTACGATGAAGAAGTGTTCGATGAGCTGTTGTCGAAATCAGAATTCTTCGACAAGGGTTATGGTTTCTTCCGAGACGTGATGGACTCAAGTGTTTGCTTCGACAGAAATCAAATCGTCAAGATCGTAAAGTATATGCTTGATAATGATTTCCACGACCTCAGGGAGTTGAGCGAAGAAGACGTTGAAGCCATCGGAGTTAACGAGCTATTGTTTGATGATCTTGAAGATTACGGTTTTCATATACCAGATCTTTCTGAAGTTTTACCAAACTGGAGCGGATCAGCCCTAGCTGGCGGCGCTCGAGATGAATGTATGGCAGAGGTTGAGATATTAGGCGCAGCACAGGGCTTGAGTTTTAATCACGTAGATAACTTTATCTATGAGGGTGAAAAGAGATACACAGGGAGCGAACCGTTAGCTGAAACATACCTCCGTGAATACATAAGAGAGATTTTAGCTGAAGGTCGGAATGAAGCAGAAACCACACAAATATCCCGAGATATTGTAGATTGGGTTAAGACAACTCTATCAAAAGGCTTACCACAAGACAAAGTGCCGACTTACAAGAGGGGGTACCCCTTTCATGACCTCGGCATCAAAATGTTCGACACACCTTCCACTGTTAAAGACCGGCTCAATCGATTGACAGCAACAATCAAAGTTGATCCTGAGTTAGAAGGGATGAAAAAGACATATGATG